>Ga0208198_1000033_pt1 | contig 173907 bp, 136 predicted proteins | sample AD_JPNTR2_MetaG_FD_184446 | JGI IMG/M metagenome (GOLD analysis project Ga0208198, IMG submission 184446) | Active sludge microbial communities of municipal wastewater-treating anaerobic digesters from Japan - AD_JPNTR2_MetaG (SPAdes) (version 2) | ecosystem: Engineered > Bioreactor >...
CGGTATTACTGAGCTTCGTGATCGGGGGGATCTCGGGGAACATCATGGAGGTCACGGTCCGCACCAACCACATTTTCACCGCCCCGCTGTTCGCCCTGTTCTTCATGGCCCTGTTCGTCCGTTCCGCGACCGGTTTCGGGACGATTTTCGGGGCACTGTACGGCTGCGGGGTGGCCATGGTGATTGCCTACTGGGATGTGCTGACCGGCGGACCAACCCTGAGCTTCCAGTGGATTTCGCTTATTTCGCTGGTCGTGTCCATCGGGGCCGGCATCCTGCTGAGCCGGGTGATACCCCGGTCCAAGACGTGGACCGGGTGGGCGATCCAGTCGCTTGTGGCCGCCCTGCCCCTGGTGGCTCTGTTCGTGGTCGTCCTGCAGTACCGGGTTGGCTGATAGTACGGTTCGGAAGTTCTCGCCCGTCTGAAGTTTCGGTTCCGTCCGCTCCTGGGATCCGGCTCATTGATCCCGGGCCTGATTCCGCTCGGCCTCTGCCATTTCGACCTCGGCAATGACCTCGGCCGGTGAGAGATCATCCGCATAAATCAACCGGCACAACGCCCGGTGATAGCGGTCGGTGGTCCACATGGCCGATCCCAGCAGGGCGCGGAACTGTTCGTGGCTCAGATTCGCCCCCGCGGTGGGCATGGACACGCGGAAATCCAGCTCGCCGGTGGACATGTCCAGTTCGAAGCAGCCCAGCGACAGACCGTAGTTGGCCCGGGCCAGCGCGTCGGCCATTTGCGGACGCTTGGGCTCGGGGACGATCTCCGGAATCCGCACGATCGCGCCCACCAGGGCCGGATCCTGCCGCAGAAAGATCAGCATGTGGAAAGTTCCGGTGCGAGCCCGGAAGCCGGTCTCAATCCCGGTACCGTCCTCCCGCACGCTGTGGCCGAAGCCGTCGTCATCGAGATAGCGACAGAGTTGATCCAGCGTCAGCTCAGCACCGTCCATGGATGACCCCTTCTCCCGTTGGAGGATTCGCCCGGCAGCCTTGGAGGGACGCTTTCGCGGCGTCGTGCGAACCTCACCCCGTTTTTTCTTGTCCGGCAGGTGGGCCAAAGCCCCAGGGTCTATCGGTGGGTTCCCCGGTTTCTTCACGGGCGGCTGCGGCGCGCCGCGCAGCCGCCGCCACCAGCCGGCCAGCGCGGCCCAAAACCGCTGTCCCACTCCGCCGCCAGACTCCCTCGTGCGATGGCTCATCCGTCGGTTCGCCCTTTCCACATACTATATGACCGCGCGCGATCCCGCGACACGCCCTGGGGCGCGCCACCGCACCAGTCATGCGCTGGGCTGTTGACCGTCGCGCAGGGTCATTAATCGCCTCCCCGCTGCGGGGGCACTTCTATCATAACACACCCGGGCGTCTAAGGGGCAATCCGCAAGACGGATCGCCGCTTTTCCCGGCCGGCAGCGTAAGTCTTTGTCATCAAGAGAGTTCAGTCCACCGTTTTCGCCCTTTACGAGTCGATCCGACCGTGCAACAGCCGCCAGTGAACCGGGCGGAGCGCTCTTGCCAAGCACGCGCCCGCATGCTTCAATCCCTGTCATAAGAAAGGCAGGTACACGATGGCAACGGAGGCGGTCTGGTATTTTGCGCGTGGAAATCAGCATGTCGGGCCCATGTCGGTGGAAGACCTCGTCCACCAGACCGGCGGCAACCCCCAGGTGCTGGTGTACGGTCCCGGGCTGGGGGACTGGACGCCGGCCATCCAGGTGCCGGCGGTTGCGGCCATGCTGAGCGGCTCGCCCCGGCCGGCCGGCAGCATCCCTCCGCCGCCAAAGCGGGCGGACGTCATCGATTATGAGATCCTCGGCGCGGAGATGCAGTACGCCGTGATCACCCTGGACCCCGGCGAGATGGCTATCGCCGAGCCGGGCTCAATGATGTTCATGAGCCCGGGGATCAAAATGGAGACGGTGTTAGGGGATCCTTCGGCCCAGCAGCAGGGGTTCTGGGGTAAGGTGGCCACGGCCGGCAAACGGATGCTCACCGGCGAGTCGCTGTTCATGACCACCTTCTCGAATGTCGGAAGCGGCCGCGAGCAGGTGGCTTTCGCCGCCCCCTACCCCGGGAAGATCCTGCCCATGGATTTAAGCGAGATGGGCGGCGAGTTGATCTGCCAGAAGGACTCCTTTCTGTGCGCGGCCCGCGGCGTGCAGATCTCCATCGCATTTCAGAAGAAGATCATGACCGGGCTGTTTGGCGGCGAAGGCTTCATCATGCAGCGGCTTTCCGGCGACGGGCTGGCCCTGGTGCATGCGGGCGGCACGCTGAGCAAGCGGACGCTCAAAGCCGGCGAGACCCTCAGGGTCGACACCGGCTGCCTGGTGGCCTTGTCGCCCAGCGTCAATTACGACGTGCAGTTCATCGGCGGGTTCAAGAACATGCTGTTCGGCGGCGAGGGGTTGTTCTTCGCGACGGTGACCGGTCCGGGCGACGTGTGGCTTCAGTCGCTGCCCTTCTCGCGCCTGGCCGGAAGGGTGCTGGCCAACGCGCCGTCGACAGGCCGGAGCAGCAAGGGAGAGGGATCCATCCTCGGTGGGCTGGGCAACCTTTTGGATGGGGATAACTCTTGAGGGTGGTGAGGGGTTAGGGTTCAGGGTTCGGGGTTCAGGAAATGCGGACGGGGGACGGAGACGGCGCGACAAAGGGATGGGGGACAGGGCGACAGAGGGATCGGGGCGGGGGTGACTCTGTGACCGTGGGTATGTTTTGCGCCGCCTGTAGCGGCCGGGCTCCGTACCGGCCGTTCTCCATGCTTCTTTAACGCCCAAGTCGAATAGCTGGCAAAAGCTGGGTGACCGCTCCTTGCCTGTGTAGCGGCCGGGCTCCGTACCGCCGTTCTCCATATTTCTGCAGCACCTGGGCCGAATACCCGCCCTCCTATGGATTCACGAAGGCGGGCAAGATGCCCGCCCCCCCAAGAAACGGCGCCCCGCCCTACAGGAATAGGACGGGGCGCCAGACAAGGGACATTGCTCTCAGGGGCCTACGGCCGGCGTGCCGGCCACAGACCGTCTCAGCCATCACAGGTCGGATCGGCCGCAACCATCGGTCCGGAAATGCAGGCGTCGAACGCGTCGAAGTCACCCTGATCGACCTCGCCATCTTTCAGGAGATCGAAACACGAGCACTCGCCGCTGATTGCCGGCATGAACAGGCACCGCTGGAGCAAGCCGAAGTCCTCCTGGTCTACGTCGCCGTCACCATCCGCATCGGCGAACGGGTCTCCGCACAAGGGCGACCAACCGATGCCGTCGAACCAGGTGCGATCATCGCTGCTGGTCCTGTCCGGGCCATTGATGTAGAAGCTGATGGTACCGGACTCATCGACCTCGTATTGGCCGAGCGGGGCAATCAGCAGCCACTGGACACCCGCGCGCGTCGCAATCGGGCTGACAAACTCACGTGCGTTGGCGCTGGCGAGCATTGCGTTGGTCTTGTCGAAGATCGTGAAATCGCCGGTCGAGCCCACGCGGAATGCCACGTCCCAGAAACCCTTATTGCTGTTATTGTTGTGGAACAGCCCGTAGAAGTTGTAGGTGCCGGGCGGCAGGGTCAGCGTGGTCACCAACGGCTCAGTCACCTCGTCACTTGTGCCGTCGGTCTCCCAGACTGTGCCTCCATTGACGTTGTCGAAGGTGCGCACGTGCCAGAAGCCGTCGGCGGCATTCCCGCCACCAGTGGTCCCAGGGCTGCTCGCGGTGGCATTACCGTCTGTGCCGGTATTGACCAGAGCGCCGTTGATGGTCGTGTTTCCATCCGAGCCCGTGGTATTCGGAACGGCATCGACATAGTTGATCTTCGTGCGCAACACCGGCAGGCCCGGGGTTGCGACGCAGCCCTCGATGCCCGAGTACGTCTGAGTGGCCGAGATGAAAGAGCCGGGCGGCAGAGGAGGCACCACCAACGTGACGGTGGACTCCAGGCGCGGATCAACGGAGCCGATCAGGGTCGTTCCATTCAAATAGACCTTGACCATCGTGGCCTTCGAGTCCACGCCGCTCACGGTCACGAGCGTATCTCCCACCACGGCCGCGCTGAGGGTGACCGGCGACACGCCGGTGCAGTCAGCCACCATCGTCGGGGTGGTCGGCGCGCAGCTTTCCAAGCCATTGATCACCTGCCGGGCCGTGAGCATGTCCCCGGCGGTGAGCGGGGCTACATCGATCGTTACGTCTGCGGGCGTGGCCGGCGGAGTCCCCGTGTAAGACACCAGGAGAGTGGTGTCATTCACGTAGATGTTGACCGCCTCAGCCCTGGGATCGATTCCCCGGACGGTGAGGGTCGTGTTGACGCCGGCGGGAATCATCGGATCAATCGTCACCGCCGGAACCAGGTCGCAGGCACCGGCCGCCACCTCGGGCGCCGGCCCTGCGCAGCTTTCCACGCCGTTCACAACCTGCCGGGCGCTGATCCTGTCGCCAGGCTCAAGGGCCGCCACCTCGAACGTCTGGGTAAAGTTTCCTTGCGTGGGGCCTGAGCCAATCAACGTCGTGCCGTTCTTGTAAATGTTGACACTCTCCGCCTCGTACAGCAACCCGTTCACGGTTACCGTCGTGGGTTTGCCGACGCCGATAAGCGGGTCCACGGTCACAGGAGGAATGGTCCCGCAGAAGTCCCGGGTGGTCTCGCCCGATTCAATGACCACGTCATCAATGATATAGCTGATGGCCTTTTCAACCGGCGTGGTACCAAAGGCCACTTCGTTGAAGGTCAGCGTCGACAGGGTAAAGTCGGCGGTACGAGTGGCCAGAACGCCATCGATAGCCACTTCGATATAGACATTGCCGGCGAAGCCGCGAATGACAGTCATGGAGAGCTCATGCGGCAAGGTGTCCCTGATGCGCTCGTCGAACGGATCCTCCATCGGCAGTTGCGGCGGCAGCCCGAAGACTTCCTCCTCGGCCAGCATCGAACCGAGGTTGCTGTAGACAGGGCCGCTGCCGGAGATGTGACTCACGCCTGGATCCACGTTCTCATCGCCGGTTGCGATGCCGACGACGTAGCCGAAATCATCTTCGCCTATCGCGATGTCCGGCTGGTCCAGGCTGGCCGGGGTACCGCCGTCGTTGAACAAGCCGAAGCGGAAGGCATCGCCGAAATCGACCACCGTGGGCAGACGCAACTTGAAGGTCAGCCGGATGAAGTCACCAGCCTTGGCCAAGGTCGTAGCCGGGAAGTTGGCCACATGGATGGGCTGGGGCTGGGTGACGTTCACATGCAGGGCATTGTCGGTGCCCAAGCCGTTGGGCTCGGCAATGTCCGGGCCGACCTGGAGGGTAAACTCGGCCGGGGGCTGATCGCAGCAGGTCCCGTGCATGGTTCTCCAGACCAGGCCGGTGTCAGCACCATTTTCTACCGGTCCCTCGAGCACGCCGTCATTGTCGCGGTCGCCGTCGCCGAAGCCGTCCGACACCTGCAGCGGCGCCGGAGAGGAGACGAGCTCATAACCGACCCCCTCATACCAGCTTCGCTCATTGTTCACCCCGCGGTTAGGGCCAAGGACATAGATATCGATGGACCCGTCAACGGTGTACTGGCCGAGCGGGGCGATCACGATCGCCCGGTCACCCTCTCGCGTCATGACCGGGTTGACGAATTCACTCCCCTCGGGGCTGGACAAGATCACGTTGCCGGAGCTGAAGGCTTCCAGGCTGCCCTGGGAGAAGCGGGCGTAGGTCCCCGTCGAGCCGACGCGGAAAGCGGCGTCCCAGGGTGAGCGACCATAACTGCCGGTCCAGATGAGGCCATACAGGTTGTAAGTACCCGGGGGCAGCGTGAGCGTGGTCACCAGCGGCTCAGGGGTGATGATTTCGTCCCAAGTCTCCCAGACCGCACCGCCATTGGCAAAGCCGGTCCGATAAGTCCACAGCCCATCCGTATTGGGGTCGATGCCCGTGCCTGTGGTGGCGTTGCCGCCCTCAGGCTCGAAGTTCACCAACGCGCCATTGACCGTGGTATTGCCATCGTCACCGGTAGTGTTGGGTACGGCGTCCACGAAAGTGATGTAAGGCGAGGGCGGCATAGCGGAGACCACCGTCTGCGAAACGGTACCGCATCTCTCCACGCCATTGATCGTCTGGCGGGCAACGAGCACATCATTGTACCGCAGCACGGGCACCTGGACGACCAGGCTGTCGGGCGTGTTCGGCGGGTTGCCATTCGTTGACCCGATGAGCGTGTCGCCACTGTACACTTTGACCACCTCGGCCTCGGGAGACACGCCGGTCACCGTGACACTGCTCGCGCCGGCGAGGACGGGCTTCGCAAGGGTCACATCAGGAACATACGAGCAAGCCTCAACAGGCTGATAGCCGATGCCGTCGAACCAGGTTCGCTGGTCACCGGTGACGCCCGGCTGCACAAAACCCGCGGTCGAGACGGTGATCGGACCGTCGGTCTCCAGGGTAACCATGCCAAGAAATGCGGCGAAGAGACGGCGGTCACCAGAACTCACCATCAGGGCGGGCAGATCATAGCCGTCCAACTGCGTCTGACCCTCCAGATTGGTCGCCGTATTCTTGTTAAAGCCGGTCAAGTCAGCGGTAGTATCCTTCTCGCCGATGGCCGCCGCGATATCCCAGTTGCCACCGCCGTTATTGCCATTCCAAAAGAACACGTACACGAGATAGGAGCCCGCCGGCAGGGTGGGCGTACTCGTCCACAGGATGGCGTCATCATCATCAGCGGCGTCGCTTGCGCCTATCGAGACCAGAACACTCGGACCGTTGACGTCGGTGCGGGGCCGTTCGGACCACTTGCCGTCATCGGCCTGCGTCTGGTCCTTCGCATTGAGCAGGAAATTGACCGGATCTCCCGTCCCGGGCACGGCCCCTTTGACGGTCACGTTGGCGCCCTCCCCAGCGGGGACAGCGTCCACATAGGTGATTGCCGCCCACGCCGGGGGCGCGAACAGCATCAGAGCAGTCAGCAGCACGATGAATCTGTTCATGTGTTCCTCCCTCACGAATTGGAAAGCGATGGTTCGTCCTCACGTATCGCACACCCTGGGCCAGGAGCCGGGTCCACGCGACCACGGAAAAGCTCCTGGCGGCAGTACAGGCATCCTGCCCGCACCCGCACGGGCCAGGGGCCCGTGTAAGAGTCCGCCTCACAGGCCGGCACCGAGTCCGCCGCGGGCGGTCCATGTATGCCGCTTCGGCAACAATCGGCGCGGCCCATCGCTGCTTCAGAGCGGTGGCGCGCCTCTTCCACGGCCGATCCAGAGCATTCGAACCCCACCGCTCGCGCAGCGGGGCCGCTCACGTCTCAATCATCGCAGGCCCGCGCGGCGACGACCGCCGGGCCGCTCTCACAAGCCAGAAAGGCCTCGAGATCATGCTCATCCACATCGCCATCGCCGCGTCCGCCATGGTCACGGTCGAAGCACGCACACTCGGGCGGCAGCAGGCCCGGCGACGACGATGGGCCGGTGGCGCAGCGTTGGAACAGGCCGAAGTCGTCCTGATCCACGTCGCCATCCCGGTCCGCGTCAGCGAAAGGATCATTGCACACCACCCGGTATCCGACCCCGTCATACCAGGTGCGATCGTCCTCCCCGTTCAGTAGAAGATCTGCCGGGTTCACATAGATGTCCACCGGCCCGGCCAGCTCGAAGCGTCCCAGGGGAGCGATGAGCAGCCATTGGCCGCTGTCCTCACGGGTGGCCACGGGATTGATGAAGTCGCTTCCATCGGCGGCGGCGAGGATGCCATTGCTCTTGTTGAAAGTCGTGAACTCACCGGTGGGACCAACCCGGAACTGAATGTCCCAGTCTCCGTTGTTCTGGGCGTTGTTCCAGAACAAGCCGAAGAGGTCATAGGTTCCCGGGGGCAGCGTCAGGCGCGTGATCAGCACCGGTGGGGTTTCACTGGCGCCGGCCTCCCAGACTTCGCCGCCATTTACCGTGTCCCGGGAGCGAATGTGCCAGTTGCCATCCCCAGCGTTTCCCATCTTGTCGCTGGTGGTGGCATTGCCGTCGGTCCTGGTATCCACCGGGGCGCCGTTGATGGTCGTATTGCCGTGGGTGCCGTCGAAGGGATCCGCGTCCACATAGGCGATGTTGAAGGGCACCCACCGCCCGGTGGCGGGAATACAACCTTCTACGCCCAGCACGACCTGGGTAGCCGAGATCGTCTGGGTGGGCAACAGGGGCGCGACCGGAACCCGTACCGTGTCGGCGCCGCCGGCGGGCGCTGATCCGATCAGGGTGGGACCATCGGCGTAAACATTCACCTGGGTGGCGGCAGGGTGGACGCCGGTCACGACAACGACCGTGCTTCCTTCAACCAGGCCTTCGACGGAAACGGACGGCACGCCGATGCAGTCACCGACTCTCGCGGAGGGGGCAAAACCACAGTGCTCGATCCCCCCCACCACCTGCCGGGCGCTCACGAGATCGTTGAGGGCGAGTGAATTGACGGGAACCGTCAGGGTGGCCGGCGTGTTGGGCGGATCGCCGGCGACCGATCCGGCCAGGCTGTCGCCGTTCACATAGACATGGACAGCCTCGGCGTCGGGATGGATTCCGTTAATGGTGACGGTCGTTGCGCCAGGAGGAATTAACGCGTCAACCGTCACCGTGGGGATCGTCGCGCAGGTGGGCGTCAACTGTTCATACGCAATTCCTTCGTACCAGGTTCGCTCGTCGCCCACGGTCAGATCAAAGGCATTCACATAAATTTCGAGCGGGCCGGTCACATCGACCTTTCCCAGCGGGGCCATGAGCAGCACGCGGCCGCTGTCCCGGGTGATCACCGGACCATCGAAGTCGCTGCCGTCCTCGGTCGTCAGGATCGCGTTGTCCTTGTTGAAGGTGGTAAAGTCGCCGGTCGGGCCGACGCGAAAGGCAATGTCCCAGAGGCCGGTGTTGGAAGCGGTGTTCCAGAAGAGGCCGTAAAGGTTGTAGGTGCCGGGGGGCAACGTCAGAGTGGTCACCAGCGGCGCGGTGTTCTCTTCCCCGGGCACGTCGGTCTCCCATACGGCGCCTCCGTTCGCGCCCAGGCCGGTGCGCAGGTGCCAGCGATCATCACTGCCCTGGGTGGTGTTTTGCACCTGGTTGCTGGTGGTGGCGTTGCCTCCGGCGGCGAAACTGACCAGGGCCCCATCGATGGTGGTATTGCCGTTGGTTCCGTCGGTGTTGGGGAGAGCATCGACAAAGGTAGCGCCCCGCTTCGGAAGAATCTGGGCCACCACCTCCACGTTGTAATTGGTATAGCTCGTGTAGACGCCCCGAAACCAGACCAGAGCGTTGTGCAGGCCGTCGGAAGGCGGCAGGATCGGCCGGAGATTATCGACCTCCGAATTCTCGGTGATGGGCGTCCAGACCCAGGTCGCGCCGCCGTCACGGGTAACGCCTTTGAAAATCTCGTAGTGGGCCAGGGCCGTGTCGTCGCGCGGATCAATTTTCGTGGAAATGTACAGCGTGTCAGGATCGTCGGGATCCAGCGTCCCCAGCCCGGTGTAGTCGTATTCCGGTGAGAACAGATACCCGCCGGCCTTCGCAATCTCGTACACGTGCCAGGCCGTGCCGTCAAAGCGGCCATACAGGAAGCGATGGTCGTTGTAGTCGCTGTTGTTGGCCCGGGCGGTGAACAGGATACGCGGGCGCCCCTGCCGATCCAGGCGAATGGCCGTCGTCCAGGCGAAGCCCAGCGGCGAAGTGTCGGTGTCAAAAACGCGAGTGTACTCGTTGGGCCGCCGGGCGATCCCGTCGAAGAGGTTGTCATCGACCACGTTGCCGAAGGAGTCGTAGACCTTCCCGCCGCGGATCACGCCGTGATAGATGCTGTTGTCATAGGCCCGGGGATGATCCTCGGTGGTGATAAAGTGAACCTCGTCGACACCATCCGAGGTGTACCTGAGATACGGCCGGGTGCCATCCTGTCCGGTGAACTTCGGATCGCCCACCGGCTTAGGCCAGTCGAGCAGTCGTCCGCCATAGGTCCAGGTCTGCCCGTCATCATCCGAAACCAGCACGTTGGGGTCCATGTCGATGGTGCGGGCGAAGTTGTACAGGCGTCCGGCCCCGCCGTTCTCCAGGGAGAGCCGGTACACGTTGGAATAGGTCGTGCCGGCGCCGTTGTCGAAGGTCTGCTCGGGCTCCCAGGCGGTGGGATCTCCGGGGTAGGTGGAGATGCGGTAGCGGGTAAACCGGTCGCTGCCATGCTTGGCATACATGGCGATGTAGCGCCCGTCGGGACGAACGAATATGGCCGGCGAGTTGTGATCGTCGGCCTGGAAGTTGGCATGAAGGACGAAGCGCGTGATCTGGCCGGTATTGAAGTCAAACGCGGCAATCTCAATGTTACCGTCGCGGGCGGATCCGCCCGGCCCGCTGGCATCGGCAACCGAACCGACGATCAGTTTTCCCCCGTGGATGATCGCCCGCTCGTCCTCATACCAGCACCAGGCACCGTTGTCATTCAGGACGATCCGCTCGCCAACCTCCGCGGCTTCCAGAGCGGAGACACACATCATCCCCAGCCCTGCGGCAACGGCCAACCCCAGATATGAACCCTGATTGAGTTTCATCTAAATGCTTCTACTCCCACCAAAGAAGCCGCTGCCCCCCTGTATCAGGGCCCTGCTCGCGACTTGAAGTGATTTCAACCAAAGTCCCCGGGGATCGTCCGGGGGACGTCTGGCCGGGAATCACGTGGAGGCAATTCCGCAGGTTCTATTGCCACATCTTAAAGTCTATTCATCGGGGGGCTTGACGCAATGAGATTGAGCGTATTCGTTTTGAGAAGTATGCCGCACTGCAAGTCCGCAAACAATGAATCACAATCCGCGGCTCATCCGGGTCGTTATTACCGGCCCACCCCCCGGTCATGCATCATCATCATCGCTCCTGGAGTCGAGTGGGAAATCCCCCTCGCGAGGCAGTTGGCGGCGCACGCTGACGCCGCAACTGTGTTCAATCGGCGCGCAAAGAATCTCCTTTCCCAGACGTCAGCGGGGAATCGCGTGTCCCCCGTTACGCTAAGATCGTTTTCGGACCTTTCCACAGCAGCCTACCCTCTGAAAGCCGACAATCACTCCCGGGAATCCACCCCAAAATCCGGCCACCCATAGGCCGGTAACACATCCCCCTGGGGCGGGCCCGTGGTTCCGTTTCGACAGCGACAGGTACGGTTCGGCGCTGCTTGAGTGCAGGGGCGAGCATCCTTCGCGGCAGGCGCTTACGGCTCCTGGGCAGGCCGGCGCGGGCGCAATGCCCGCGCCCACGCCGGGGAGACAACCGCGCGTCATCCTCTTTGACTGAAGTTTTTATTTCGCCGGGCGTTCCCGGGATTCGGCAGGAAGGCGTTCCGGCCGGGCCGAATCAGCGGACATCTCCACCGGCAGGCGGAACACATCGCCGGCCTGGTTGCAGAAGTACAACCGCGACTCGGAAGGCTGCCGCCCGTGGCCGTCGGCCCAGAAGGCGTAGAAGTCCGGATGGGCATTCACCGGCTGGCGAACATAGGTATGGTTGTAATCGCTGCCGGTGGTCATTCGCCGGGCCAGCTTCCAGTTCCGCCCCTGATTGTCACTGATCCACATGGCGACTTCCCCGCCGGTGTTATAGGCCTGCGGGCCCTTCTCGGTGGGGCCGATGATCCGCCAGCGATCGGGGGCTTCGATATAGAGGGAACCGGTGTCGTAATTGTTGTCGGAGATGATGTCGCCGCCGTGGATCTCCCAGTCCGACCCGGTCCAGCGGGCGGTGGTCCAGGTGCGCGGCATGTTCTTGGGCCCCGACTCATACCCCCTGCTGGTGGTGTAAAGGATCACCGGGCGGCCATCACCATCGTACGTCAGGTCCTGAATGTAGACGAGCAGGCCCTTGCTCTCATACTCCTGCACCAGGGCGGGATTAATGATCTCGGTCAACGGGATTTCCAGCTCTTGGCCCCCGGCCGACTTCCAGGTCTTTCCAAAATCCGCGGACTCCATGTAATAGAGGTTCGTCCGCCAATTCAGCCCTTTGACTTTGGGATGGTACATGAAGCAGGTGCCCAGGCGTCCTCCGGGCGCCGGGCGGCTCACCTGGTAATGGCCCTGGGCAATGCTGGAGAGCAGCCGGCGTTCGGTCCATTCCACGCCGTCTGGACTGGTCATCATGCAGATGGTGCGGCCGGGGTTGTAGAAGGTGTGCAGGAACAGGAAGCCCTGGCCGGGGAAAGGCCACGGCTGGGGATAGGAGAAGTTGCCGGTCCAGACCAGCTCGAACTCATCCACGCTGTAAGGTTTCTTGCTGCGCGAGATATAGGAGGGCCGGCTCCGGCCATGGCTGCTGGAGAAGACCCAGATGAAGCCCCGGTCATCCACGTTGATGACCGGGTTGTCGTGGGCGTCGTCGGTCTTCTTGTCCAGGAGGATGGTCGGGCGTGGGACCGTGCCGGTCCGGTGGTCGTAATAGGAGACCATGTGCACCAGCCGGCTCAGGGAATCTTTGGTGGTGCCGCCGTAAACGAAGAAGGTCTTCTGGACTGCCTCCACATACCAGGCAAAGGGGGTGTGATTGGCGCAGTAGGTGCCCAGGCCGCCGCTGTACTTGTAGACGTACTCGTCGTTAGAGGGCTGGTTCATGTACCAGATGCCGCGGTAACCGTCGTCCTTGGCGTTGATCAAGACTTTCGGCTCGGATCGCTCGACCCGTCCGGCGGCGGGAACCGAGGATGGCTGCGTCTTCCACTGGTCGCCGGCGAAATTCGCAAGCGTCCAGCGCGCGGCGAGATCGCGCGCGAGACTCTCCGCGGGCTTTCCCGAAGCCACCGCTTCAATTTCTTCGGCGGTCAGTACCCGGCGCCAGACGCGCAGATCCTCCATCCGACCGCGGAGGAACCGCTCATGATCGTTGATGGACCCGATGTAGAGTTTGCCGGCCACCCCTTCCATCCGGCCCGGCGCCGCCACGGTTTTGACCAGTCGGCCGTTCCGGTAAACCCGGATCGATTCCCCATCGTAGCTGCCGGCATAGTGAACCCACGTGCCGGGCTCGGGAGCCGGAGCCGTCGCGTAGGCGTATGCACCCGCTTTATGGGCAACCAGCATCCGCACGTTTTTGTCGTACAGGTAGAACGTGAACGCGGTATTGGCCGCGCCCACGTTCAGGAAGACCTGCGACTCTCTGGCATCGGCCAGGTTCACCCATCCGGCCACCGTCAGGGCCGTGGGGTTCAACGCCAGCGCTTCTACTGGAAGGGCGTAGGCCGTCCGGCCGTTGAATTCGACACCGGCCTGCGGCGGGTTCACCTCGGCGGATTCGGCCCCGCCGGCGACAGAGGCCATCCCCAACAGACAGGCAATCGTCAAGATGCGGCACATGAACACGTTGTAATCCTCCCGAAGGCGATGAAGCCGCGGACAACAAACCCGGACCAACAACAGGCCCCGGGCACGCGCCAGGCGGTTTCCCGTACTCTACACACAAAGCCTGCCCCCCGCCATTGTTTTGCGAACCGGGGGCTTGCATCCTGCCGCCAAATGGGTATGCTCATGCGTGCTGACAACTGAAGACGTGCACGATTGCAGGTTTCCGCATTGCGGAATCAAAAGGGAAGGTGGTGAAAATCCACCGCGGACCCGCCGCTGTAATCGGAGTACCGGCCACCTGTTGCCATTGTCCGTTTTGGGGCGCGCATTGTGCCTGAACGGCCGAGAAGGCGTGGCCGGACGCAGACCTCTCAACCTTTTCGTCTGCCTCCTCCGTAAGCCAGAAGACCTGCCTGCGAGCGTGTTTTTTCCTCTATGTGCCCCGGGTTCGGGCGCTTGGAAGCCAAGCCCGGGATCGCACTGACGCCGCTCAAGCGGCCGAATCTGCGGTCCCGTTTGCGTTTTGCGACACGGCATCCCGGTGTTCCCTCCGCGGGCACCGGGATTTTTTTGTGGCTCGAGGTCGGCCACAGAAAGGCAGTGATAATGCAGACGCAGGGTTCAGGGTTCAGGCTTGGGCGTTGGCGGCCCGGGGTTCGGGAAAGCATGGCAGGCCTCCGTTTTCGGAGCGACGGTGAGCCGCGAATTGACCACCTTCGCATCCCACAACCGACCACCAGGCCATGGTCTCCTGCCGTGTCGGAAGTGGCGACTCCTTCCCACCAGCATGGCTCACAAAGCAGTGGCGTACACCACGGGGCCGATCCATTTGAACCGGTGAGGATATCCACGCGCTCGGGCCGATGCACGACCCTGGCGCTGCCTGCGGTGCTGGCGATGGTCCTGGCGGCGACGGCATCAGCGGAAACGTGCTTTGTGGAGATGTTTGCCGACGACCCCATCGCCGCGGGTCGATTCGTGCTTGCCGATCCGGCAACGGGCGAGCCGCAGTTCGTTTATCAGCCCGAAACCCATTCTCTCCTGGTCCGCCATCACACCGGCCGGCCTACGATCCGTCTGGTTCACCCTCTGGCTCGGCCCCTGACCGATCGCGACTCTTTTACGCTCCGAGTTACGTTCCGCGTCATTGACCCTCAGTTTTCCAGCGAGGAAGACTATTTCGCCCAGCTCAGCTTCGGCCTCATGAATGCGGCCGGCACCGGCCCTAACCGCACTGACCACATGCCGGATGCGCAGGATCCCAGCCTCCACGGCGCCTTTGACTTGTTCGCGGTCGATTACACGCTCAGCAATTCATTCTGGGGTTACTATCCAGGGCTGGCCCCCACGGTCACTGCCAGTCTGCCGGATCCATATTTCCCTGGCGGTTATTACGACGCCATGAGTCTGTACCCCGGTGCGGAGAGCCTGCTGACGGAGGAAGCGCTGCTGCCCTACACGACCCTGACCGCGGTTGTCGAGTACGACGGAGCCACCCGCCTGGCCATCCTGCGCATCTACGAAGGGTCAACGGCGCTACCCATCAACCTGGAAGGCGAAGGCGGGCCCGGCGGCACCGATGGCGACGTCACCACGATTGTGACTGCCGTCAAAACCTCATCGGCCCTGCGCGAAAGTTACCCCTTCCGGGTCGATCGAATCGGCTTGTTCTCGTGGAAGGACGATTGGGCCGCGATGGACGGCACCGCGAAGGGTCTCGACGCGGTGTATGAACGCATCGAGTTGACCTGGACGGCCTACCCGGATCTGACCGACGACGGCCGGGTGGATGCCGACGATGTGGAGGCTTTTCAGACCTGCCAGAGCGGACCGGCGGTGCCGCAGGAAGACCCGGTGTGCCAGAACGCCGACCTGGACGCCGATGGCGACGTGGATCAGGACGACTTCGGGCTTCTGCAACGGCAACTGGGGACAGAGCGGCCATCATGAAACGCGCTTTCACGCTCATCGAGGTGCTGGTGGTAACGGCGGTGATCGCACTGCTGGCCGGCCTCCTGCTGCCCGCTCTGGCCCAGGCCCGCAATCAGGGACGCCGGGCGGTGTGCCTGGCCAACCTGCGCCAACTCGCCATCGCCACCACCGGCTACCTCGATGAGAACCGTGATTACTTCTGGCGCTACTACGTGGACTCCACGGACCCCAAGGGCAGAAGCTGGTGGTTCGGCTTTGAGCCCAACGGGCCCGGTTCCGGCAAGTACCGGCCGCTGGACAAGACGCGGGCGGCGCTGGCCCGCTATCTGCGTTCCACCGATAACGGCCTGCAGTGTCCGTCGTTCCCCTACGAAGATGGGCTGTATTTCCCCAAGTTCGCGGCGCGCAGCGCTTCCTATGGTTACAACCTGTTGCTGGGCACGCCCCATCCGTCCAGGCCCACCCGCCGGCGGGCCGAGTTCCGCAACCGTTCCGCCAGGGTCTTCGTCTTCGCCGATGGCGTGCACTTTGATTTCAACCCTGGTATTAACGAAGGCCACTACATCGAATACGCCGCCAACCCGGCCAGTCTGACCTCCAAAACCGGCTACGCCCACTTCCGACACAATCGCCGGGCGCAGGTCTTATTCCTGGACGGCCATGCCGATGCCCTACCCCTGCGCGGACCGACCTATCCGGCCCTCACCCCCGCCGGACCGGCAGGAAATCTCACAGGCCCCAACGGCGGGCGAACCCTCTACGGAGATTGAGCTTAAAACAATTTCATCCGACCTAACGAAATCCGATTAATCCGGGCAGTTTCCCCCCTCGCACCCGGGGGAATGGGGACCTCAAACGGACTTGTTCAGCACGCTCAGAAACAGCCGCAGAAACCTTAATCTTTACCCAAATTATCCTGGATTCATACTCCCTGGCTCATGCGGCTAGTAACATAGAGCAAAACTTTAAGAGGCCTCTTGCAAGTTTCAGGCTTACCCAAGTATACTGCGCAAAGTTGCTCCAAGGCGACAATCATGTCTTTGGACCTTGGAGGAGATGGGAGCTGGAGGGGGCGGGCCTTGAGGCGCGACAGCGTGCCAGCTTGGCCTGGAAAGGTGGGAGAGAGAGTTGCGCTCAGATCGGATGAACCGGTCTTCGGTTCTGGTCGTGCGTCCAAAGCAATTGGGAACCGCCCGTCTGGTGGCGGAGCTTCAGGCTCGCGGCTGGGAAGCTGTCCCGATTGAGTCTTTTGACGTCGCCATCGCCGAAGCCAGGATTTGCGAATTCCCCGTCGTCCTGCTGGACCTCGGTTCAGCGGCGGCGCGTTTGCAGCCGGCGGGCCGTTCGACCTTCCCGCCGGACGCCGACTCCGATGAAGCGCCCTTGAGCCGCGGTCTTCAAGCCCTCCGCGATTTTCGACAGGCCTCCCCGACCTCACAGATCGTGTTATTGGTAGATGGCAGCATGGATCTGGCAACCTGCTGCCAGGCAGTGACATACGGCGCCGCCAGCTTTGTACAGTGGCGGGACCACGAGCCCATCGACCCCATCCTGGATCGCCTGGCCCAAGCCCGGAGCCGATACCTGGCCGCTCTTGAGGAAGGGCGCGAGCTGCACTCCGGCAACGTTTTCGACCAGACCGGATTGGCCGGTCAGAGCCAGGCCATGGCCCGTTTGCTGCTCCAGGCCAAGCGGGCCGCCATGATTTCGGATGCCCCCGTCCTGATCTACGGCGAATCAGGGACCGGCAAGCAGCTTCTCTCTGAGGCCATTCACCGGATGGACCCCAAGCGGAGACCCAAGCCATTCCTGACCGTCAACTGCGCCGCGATCACCGGCTCCCTGGCCGAGAGCCTGCTCTTCGGGCATCGCAAGGGCGCATTCACCGGCGCCACCGAGGACCGGCCCGGCTACTTCCGGGCAGCCAACGGCGGGACGCTGCTGCTGGATGAGATCAGCGAGTTGGAGAAGCCCCTTCAGCCCAAGCTCCTGCGCGTCCTGCAGGAAAACTGCGTGCTGCCGGTCGGTGACGACACGGAACGCAAGGTGGACGTGCGTGTCATTGCCGCGTGCAACCGGCCGCTGCCGGTGCTGGTCGAGCAAGGTGAGTTCCGGCTGGACCTGTATCAGCGGCTAAACGTCATTACCCTGAACGTGCCCCCCCTGCGGGACCGGCCGGAGGACATCCCCCCGCTGGTGCGCTTCTTCCTGCGGCGCTATGCCAGCTATTACCCCCACCCCATCACTTCCGTGGACGACCGGGTCTACGAGCTCCTGGCCCACTCCATCGGGTCGGGCAACGTCCGCGAGCTGGAGAACGTGGTACGCCAGATCCTGGTCTTCAAACGGGCCGGCACCCGCATCGAGTTGAGCGACATTCCGCCGGGGCTGATCGAACGGCAGACCGGCCGCGGCAAAGGGCGATCGGTCGACAGCGACTTGACCGCCGCCATCGCTGCGATGCTGGACCAGGGCACGTTCACCCTCCCGGAAATGCTGGACAGGGTGGAAGCCATGATCCTGCGCGAGGCGCTGTCTCGCCGCGACAGCACCCACAGCCAACTGGCCCGCCAACTCGGGCTGTCACGGCGGACCTTCTACAACAAGCTGCGCAAGCACGACTTGCCCGGCAAACAGGGATAACCAGAGCCCCGAGTGCAAGCGAGGGGGAACCTGTACAAGACCTTCACTCAGCACACAGTACTTTCAACTCATCGCTTTTAATACGCCGGTTCATTGCCCGGCTTCCACTTGATGTTGCAGCCCGCGCTGGGCTTCTGGTCCTCAGGTGCCGGCCGGCCGGCCAACACCGCGTCCAGGGCGGCTCGAAGATCCCGGCCGGTGACCGGTTTGCCGTTGCCCGGGCGGCTGTCGTCCAACTGACCGCGGTAGACCAGGCGGCGATTCCTGTCGAACAGGAAAAAGTCCGGCGTGCAGGCGGCGCCAAAGGCCTGGGCGACCTCCTGGGTCTCGTCGTAGAGGTAAGGAAAGGTATAGCCCACCTCGCGGACCTCCTCGCGCATGCGCGCGGGGCTGTCGTCGGGGTAGCGCTCCGCATCGTTGGCGTTGATGGCCACCACCGCCACCCCTTTGGCCTGATAGTCGCGGCCCAGCCGGGCCAGCTCATCTCGGACATGCTTCACGTACGGGCAGTGATTGCAGATGAACATCACCAGCAGCGCGGGGGCCTCCTTGAAATCCGAGAGGCTGACCAGCCGACCGTTTGTGTCCGGCAAGCGAAAATCCGGGGCTTCCAGGCCCAAGGCCCGCATTCGTGATGGAGTCAAAGCCATAACTGTTCCTCCATGTGGGCGTTACGCCGCAAAGGAAAATCCCCTAATCAACGATCTTCACAGGTTCTTTATCTCCGGCCAGACATTCCTGTCTTGGCGCATCCCTGGCCACGCGCCATAATAGGACCTCAAATTGTAAGACTCCACGGAGGGGCCTGGCCCGGCGCAGTTCTCAGTCGCGGTGCGGATCGCGGGCCAATCACTTCGCTACGGAAAGAGGCGAAATCCGGACTTCATCTATCGTTACGAGGCGCAAGGAGAAACCATGAGGACGAGAAGCAGGATCTGGGCAGTTTGCGCTCTGGCGGGCATTGGCTTCGCAACGGCCGCCCAAGCTCAGGAGGTTGTGATCAGCCAGATTTTTCCTGGAGCCGGCTGCAAGGGGGCAAGGTGTTCCGCATACCACAACGACTACGTCGAATTGTTCAATAAGGGCGCGACCCCCGCGACGGTGTCCGGGTGGTCAGTGCAATATGCGTCAGCGACCGGCACGAATTGGAGCGTCGCCGCTCTGCCTGCCAATGCGGTGATTCCCCCCGGGGGATATTTCCTCGTCAAACTGGAAGGAAACACCAATGGCCTCGCCGAACTTCCCGAGCCTGATGCCACTGGCAATCTGAATTTGAGCGCCAGCGCCGGGAAAATCGCCCTCGTCAAGTCAACCACCGCCCTCAGCGGAACCGTCACCCTGCCCAACCCCAACATCGCGGATTTCGTCGGGTACGGCTCAAATGCCAGCATTTACGAGGGAACTGGTCGTGCGCCCGCCCCCGGCACCAACTACAATGCAATTTTCCGCAAAGGTGCCGGCTGCCAGGACAGCAACGATAACGCTGCCGATTTCGAAGCTTCGGCCGCCGCCCCGCGCAACAGTGCCTCCACACCGGCTCCTTGCGGATCATCCACCAATCTGAGCGCCACGCTTGAGGCCAATCCCAATCCGGTCCCCGCAGGGACGAGCGTGAGCTTGACCGTGACGGTGACCCCGGGCACGAATCCGCCCAGCACGGGCATTACCGTAGTGGGCGATCTGTCCGCGTTGGGCGGTAGCGCCAGCCAGGCCTTCACCGAAACCGAAGCGGGCAGCAATGTCTTTACTTTCACCTTGACCATTCCCGCCGAGATCAACCCGGGTCCCGACAACGTCAACCGGTCTGTCAGCGTCACAGTCACTGATGCGCAGTCTCGAAGCGGCTCCGCCCAAGCGACAGTTACGGTTCGGCCCAGCAACGCGAGCATCGGTGGGCAGGTTGTCATCAGCCAGGTATACGGCGGCGGCGGCAACAGCGGCGCCGAGTACAAGCACGATTTCGTCGAGCTGTTCAACCGCAGCACCGTTGAGGTAGACCTGAACGGCTGGTCAATCCAGTACCGGGGGGCCACGGGTGACTGGTCCAGCGTCATAGCCAACCTGACGGGCACGATTGCGCCCGGCGGTTATTACCTGGTCCAGCTCGCGGCGGGCAGCGGCGGGACCCTGGATCTGCCTACCCCGGACGCCATCGGCAACATCATGATGGGTGCCAGCAACGGCGTGGTCGTCCTCGTCGCCAGCACCGAGGCCCAGACCGGCTGTCCGACGGGCAGTCAGATTATCGATCTGGTCGGATATGGCACGGCAACCTGCTCCGAAGAGGCGTCCACGGGCGCGCTCTCCAACACAACCGCCGCCATCCGCAAAGATGGTGGCTGCGTGGATACCGACAACAACGCGCTGGACTTTATCGTCGGCCCACCTTCGCCGCGCAATAGCGCCAGCCCCACGCATGAGTGTTCGATCGGCGATAGTCTGAACGGATTCCTGGGGGCTACGCCCAATCCGGTCGCCGCCGGGGACATGGTCACGGTCACCATCGCGGTTTCCGGCGGCACCCCCGCCTACACCGTTCAAGGCGATCTGACCGCCATCGGCGGAACGGCCAACCAGGCTTTCTATGATGACGGAACTCACGGCGACGTGACGAGCGGCGACGCCGTTTTCACCTTTGAGATACCAGTCCCCTGCACAACCGCGCCGGGCACCAAGACCATCCACGTCATCGTGACTGACAGCGGTTCCAACACCTTGACCCGATCAATCGACCTGACTGTCAACGACGGCACGGTCGCCATTGGCGAAGTGTTTGAAACTGGGGATTCGGGGTACGACGACGGGCAGCCGCGAAACGCCACCCGTTGCGTGGGCGAAACGGCGACCTTCTCCGTCTTCGCTCGCGGCGGAAACCTCAGCTACCAGTGGTATAACGCCAGCGGCCCGCTCAGCGACGGCGGGAAGATCTCGGGAGCAACCTCCGACACCCTGCGGATCAGCAACGTTCAGCCGGAAGACGCGAACGCCGGCCCCTACTACTGCATCGTCAGCGGGTGCGGCGGCAGCCAGCAATCGAACGCGGCCACGCTGACCATCGGATCCCCGGCCAGCGCCCACGACAAGCAGGTGATCATCAGCCAGGTATACGGCGGCGGCGGGAACGCCGGTTCGACCTATACCCACGACTTTATCGAGCTGTTCAACATGGGCACCACGCCGGTGGATCTGACCGGCTGGTCGGTGCAATACGCGAGTACGAACGCCAGCGGGATTTCGGCAAACTTTGACCGCCCGGCCCGCATCACCCTTCTGAGCGGCGTCATTCAGCCGGGCAAGTTCTTCCTGATCCAGGAGGCGAGAGGCAACGGCGGCACGACCGCACTGCCCTTCCCGGATGTGGATGGCACCACGCAGACCAACGGCGGGATTGCCATCGGTTCCAGCGGCGGTAAGGTTGCGCTGGTGAAAGCCACCACCCCCCTGGCGGAAATGGGTCCGTACGGCAACGGCCCCGCGCCCACGGCCTGCTCCATCGTCGATTTTGTCGGCTGGGGCAACAACGTTGGCTGCGCGGAGGGCGGTAACCCCGCGCCCGGGACCAGCAACACCACGGCCGTGGTGAGAAAGCTGGATTGCGTATCTGTCATGGACACCGACAATAACGGCAACGATTTCGTGGTCGCCGATCCGCTGCCGCACAACAGCGCCTCGTCAACGGCCGCTGCGATCCTCACCCAGCCTTCCGACCAGTTCTCCTGTCCGGGCACGACCGCGACGTTCAGCGTGGTGGCCGACGGGCTCTGCCTCACATCGTACCGGTGGCAGGTCAACACCGGCAGCGGATGGGTCGACGTGACCACCGGCACAGGCTTTGACACGCCCTCCTACACGACGCCCATCCTGAGCCCCGAAGATGATGGTAACCAGTACCGCTGCGTGGTGAGCAACGCTCAAAGCACGGCTATCTCGGAACCGGCCACGCTGTCCACCGGAGCAACGGAGAGCGATAAACAGATCGTGATCACACAGCTCTATGGCGGAGGCGGTAACGCCAACGCCGTCTACCACAATGACTTCATCGAACTGTTCAACAAGGGCACCACGGCCGTCGATCTGTCCGGCTGGTCCGTACAGTATGCCTCGGCCACAGGTGACACCTGGAACAACAAGATCGATCTGAGCGGCACGATTGAGCCGGGCAAGTATTACCTGATCCGGGGGCAGGCAGGAACTGGCTGCAGTGGCTCTGCCTGCGGCGACCCGTTGCCGGTAACGCCGGACGCGATCTCCACGATCAACATGAGCGCCACCGCCGGAAAGATCGCGCTGGTCAAGTCGGTTGAACAACTGGGTGGTACATGCCCCCTGGACGACTGCCGGGTCATTGACTTTGTCGGCTTCGGCTCAACCGCCAGTTGCTACGAGGGAGCCATCGGGAAGGCCCCGGTGGGCGACAACACCCAAGCCATCTTCCGCAAGGGCGACTGCACACCGCAGGATACTGACGACAACGCCGGCGATTTCGAGGTCGGTCCGGCCAATCCGCGCAATTCCGCCTCGACGGATTGCGGCCCGTGCAAGCAGGCGCCGTGGGCGGATGCGGACAAGGACGGCGACGTGGACCAGGCCGACTTCGGCGCGTTCCAGGCATGTTTCAACGGTGAGGACACCAGCGGTCTGCTGCTCGGCACGGCCTACGCCTGCGAATGCTTCGATCGCGCGGGGACGTCCGGCGCGGTTGACGAAGTCGACCTGGAGCGGTTCGAGCAGTGCGCGTCCGACAGCGGTCCGGCCATACCGTGGAACCCGGCCAACCCGGCCTGCTCGGAGTAAAGAGCCGACCTTGTAAAAGCTCGACAGGATCGAACCCCCGGCCGGGGCCGATCGGCCCGCTCGCCAGAACCAGGCGATCGGGACGGTCGCCCCGGCCGGGTCGTTTTGCGCAGCAAGATTAGTCAACCAACCCGATCGCCAGACACACCCAAAGTCACGGCGTGCCCATTCCACCAATCCCATTCATATACGCCGCCGGGCCCGCGCGTGAACATGGCCCCCGGCGTGTGACCCCGGCACCCGACCGCGCGTCCACATGCCATCCAGCCCCGACTATGCAGTCTGCAAAATAGCAGCCCAAACGGGAGTGCGAGCATGTCATGCCCCGAAGGGGCATCACGAGAGTAGCCACGGGTGGAGCGAAGCGGAACCCGTGGTTCAAAGCCCGCCCCATCTTTCATGCCGCCCCGGCAGGGGGGCGTGAGACCACGCACCAGCCTCTCACCCCGCCCCGGCCGGGGCAGGTGCTTGTGCGCCGGGTGCTCGCAACCACCAGTTTCGCTGCGCTGCACTGGTGGCTACTCTCACCTGGCCCCTCTCGGGGCCACGAGCGATTACCCAAGCAACACACACATCTCCAGCCTCTGACTTACTCCGGCCTCAGCCGGGCTTGCGGTTGATGCCATCCTCCCCCTCATTGGTTGTCCAAATCATGAACCCACCTCTGGAAGAGGTGGGCTACCCGCTCCGCCATTACCCGATTGGAGAATCGAAGGTCATCGAGCGCGCCCTACGCTCCATCTCTCTATCTCTCCCACTCTCCATCTCTCCATCTCTCCTCGTCCCCTCATGCGGAGTTGCCAGACAAAGCGTCACAAGGGCCGCGGGCGGTCAGTGGTATCGACGCAGAACGCCTACCACCACGCCTTGGATGCGGATGTTGTCCACGTAGATGGGCGCGTAGGCGGGATTGGCGGGCTGGAGGCGAACCTTTTTCCCCTCTCTATAGAACTTCTTGAGGGTAGCCTCGCCGTCGTCGAGCAGGGCCACGACCGTTTCGCCGTCGCGGGCGGTTTCGCGACGCTCGACGACCACCAGGTCTCCGTCACGAATGTGCTCATCAATCATGCTGTCGCCGCGAACGCGCAGGGCGTACACGCCGGCACTGCTCTTGAAGAGGGAATCAAGCTCGATGGTCTCGGGATTCTCGATGGCCTCGATGGGCGAGCCGGCGGCGATATGTCCGACGAGAGGCAGGGTCGCGCCCGACTCGTCGGGGAACTCAACTCGCTGCGTAAGCTCCAAAGAGCGAGCCCGGTGCCGCGAACGCCGCAACAGGCCTTTCTTTTCGAGGCCGCTGACGTGCTCGAACACGGTGACCTTGGTGATGCCCAAGACGTCGGCGATCTCCTGCATCGTCGGGGAATAGCCATGCTTGCGCTGGTAATCCCGCACCAGCATGAGAATGCGCATCTGCTTGGGGGTCAATCGACGAAACGTATCCTTGGTCTTGCTCATGGGCGCCCTCCGCCAGGCCGGCCAGACCTTCGGGGCCGATGACCACCACAGGCCAATCGGTCTGCCGGCCGATGTGTTCGCGGTTCAGTGCAGACGTTCCACCAGTCTGACGGCCGGCGACCGCGGCAATCGCCGCGTCGAACCGGGCCAGCGCCTCATCGTGAGAATCTCGGGAGGGTCCATGCGCGCTCATCGCCCCGCCATCGGCAGCCCAGCCGTCGCGCCCGGCCATACCCCTGGCCGGCGCAACGACCGGAGCGCCGCCGGAGCGGACCGGTAGTGCGACGCGGAAAGCACCACCCGGCCCGAACACACACAGCGGCAACTGCTCTGATACGTCGTGATGAAGCATGGACCCGCCTCCCTGCGGCACTATCCGTCAGCAGAACTGTCTTCGCCTGGTCGGTGTCGGACCCGGTCACGAGTGAACGGCACATCCGGCATGTGCCACCAGACACCGCCACCGACAGTTCGTTATCTGTACGGATATAAGTATACCCTAACTCAATCCAAACGTCAAGGGGCCGACGATCAAGAACGGCCATCACGGGGGCCAACGCGCACCACCCCCACCGGCCAGCAGACCTCCTGTCCGTGCCGTCAGAGGATGACTCACTCGATTATCGGTCCCAAGCCCCTATACCTAGGTCGTGCCGCATCCCTGGCACCCAACGTCTAGCGTATATCGGCGGGTCTTTGAGGCCGGCTTGATGGATGTTCTAAGTCGCCCCAGCGGCGAAGCTTACAGGGTAATGGGAATAGAGCGCGGAGCCTCCACGTGAATTCACCGGGCCCACAAGTACCACCGTAACCATCGGACATGCAATCAGTTACATCACACACGCTATTTTCCGATGACGTCCCTTCGCCGTGGTGTTTTTCAAAAAATTCGGTCCGGGAAGCTAACTGCAAAAGAGGCGTAAGAGGGGTCCGTTTCTCGCCGGCGAGCTGTCTGTGCGCGGTCTGCCACTGCTCATGGGCCGTGCTACAGGTTTTGAGGTTTTGATCAGTGGCGAAGGTCGAAGTCGCCCTGGCACGGCTCAAGAGCCGTGGCACACGGCACGCTCAAGAGCCGTGGCACACGGCACGGTGCGCCCATCGTGTTCTGTGGTCTCATCATCGCGCATAGCCGGTACCATCCGCGGCCTTTTTTTGTTGTAATGTTGCAGGCCCGGAGCAGCCAACCAGAAGAGGCGACTCAGGATCTGAGACGGTCTGTTGAGACGGGCTCATCCGGTATCATCGTCCCGACTGGCGGATCACACCGGCCGGTCTGCATGAGGGCTCATCATGACGCAGGCACATCGACGGTACAGGATTGGCGTACTCCTGGGGCTTTCGGCGGGGATTCTGTCTGGCGTTCACGCAACGGCGGGCGAACAGAACCGCACCGGCAGCGAGGATAGCCCAGCGCCCGCGACGGCGCCGGCCGGACAGGTGATCGAGGGGATCGTGGTCAACCATCTGGGCGCCGGGTTGCAGGGAGCGATCGTGCGCATCGAGGCGCTGGACGCCAGTGAGGACGATCCTCCGCTGGCCATGACCCGGGCCGGAGAGACGGGCGAGATCCACATTCAGCTTCCCCGGCGGATCGAGGCCACGGTGCGGGCCCGGGTGACCCACGACGGCTATACCACCTTCCTGCAGGAAATAGATCTCACCAACGAAGAGGAACCTCCGTGGATCGACGCGGTCATGGAAGGCGCGGCCACGCTCAAGGGCGTGGTTCGCGATCGCCTGTTCAACGAGCCGGTGAAGGGCGCGCAGGTGATCTGCGAAAGCGCGGGGCAGGACTTTCAGGCCATCACCGATTCGGCGGGACGCTATCAATTCAACACCATCGCTCACGGGCCGGTCTCGCTCATGGTGACGGCCAGGGGTTTCGGCGTGAAGCGGATGATGATCCACGTCCGGGAGAACCAGGCCGAGGCTGACATCGAATTGGGTCCGGAGCGCAAGGTGGAACTCACCATCGTCACGGACCAGGAGCAGCCCGCGGCCGATGTTCGCGTGGAGGGCTACGCACAGCCGGGCAATGAATACGTGAACGCCACCACCGGGCCGGATGGCAAGGTTTCGCTCCACGGCATCAACGAAGAGGCCGAAACGATCCTGCTGCGCCTCAATGGGCCGCGGTTTGTCCAGATGCGCGGGTTTGAAGTGCAGGTCCTCCTGCCCCCGGGAGAAGAGAACGAGAGCGGCTTGCCGACCTCGATGCCGGCCGTTCACCAGGAGCTGATGGTGCAGGTGGCCGGCCGGATCAAGGGTCGAGTCACCGACGCGAAAACCGGCGACCCGATCGTGGGCGTGCGGGTGGTGGTGGGACATGAGTTTCGCAGCGACGCACCCATGGCGTGGACCGCGCTGGACGGCACCTATGAACTCACCGGAGTGGCTCCGGGAGATAACCTGTTGTCCTTCCAGCACCGGGAATATGCGACCGCTTTCCAGGAGATCCACATCGAGCCGGAGAAGGTTGTCACGGCGGACGCGAAAATGGATCCCGGCCAGGCCCTGGGCGGAAAGGTGGTGGGCTCCGACGGCAAGCCAATCGCGAAAGTGTTTGTAACCGGCGACGTGTGGGAGGATTATACCACGCTGGGTCTGCGGGCCATCACTGACGAGGAAGGCACATTCCTATTCAATAACGCCCCCGCCGGCGAGGTATTGTTCAGCTTTGTGAAACCCGGCTACGGACGGCCCTTGCAGCGGGCCCTGGCCTCCGGGAAAACCGACCATCTCATCACGCTGGACGTGCTGCCGCCGGATCTCGTTGACGCCCCGCCGATTCCCCCGCCGGCCCGGCTGGAAGTGGGCAAGGTCGTCCCGGACATGACCCTCGTGGGCCTGGACGGAACCACCTATAAGCTGGCGGACATGCGCGGCAAGTACGTGTTCCTGGACATGTGGGCGACCTGGTGCCAGCCGTGCATGGCCGAGATCGAGAACATCAAAGCGCTGCGCGCGAGCATGAAGGAACGAGCCGATTTCGTGCTGATCGGCATCAGCCTGGATACGGATCGCGACGCACTCAAGCAGGCCATCAGCAAACACGGCATCGACTGGCCGCAGGTGTTCGGGCCCAAGTCCGGCGCACGCGAGGCTTTTGAGACCTTCAACGGTACGGCCATTCCCTACACCTGCCTCATCGGCCCGGACGGCAAGCTGCTGGCCCAGAACCTGCAAGGGGCCGGACTGGTCGAAGCGGTGAAGGCGGCGATGCAAAAACCCACCACCACCAAACCGGGGGAGTGAAGAGTACTGAGTACTGAGTACTGAGTGCTGAGTATTGAGTGCTGAGTGCTGAACGCTGATCACTGACCGCTGAACACTGAAGGCGGCTGGTTGAACGCCGGGCAACTATACACCACAGCGCAAAGTGGGCCATTTTCTGTAGCAGCCGGGCCGGGTACCCGATGAAAGCTGGAGGCCGCCCGATTTGCAGGTGAAACAGCGGCACGAGGCCCAGCCGACTTTGCGCTGCGGTGCCATCGTGTTGGGGGAGACAAGGATAGAGAGGGGACACTTGGTTTTTTGTAGAATGCAGGCAACGGCGTTCACGACGTCCTTTCGGGAGAACGCTGCGGTCGCGTGGAAGGGGAAAAGCAAACCTTTCACCAGACAAGCTGAGTGTCTCTGAAATGCTGGAGGGGGGTTTCTCATGCGCGCTTCACGCCTTCATGCTGCTGGTATTATTTGGATGCTTTCCTGGGCCTTGACCGCCGGGGCAGATGCAGCGGCGACCATGGTGGGGGTCGGTCCGGGCGGTTTCTATCGTATTGATCCTGTGACAGGTACCTGCACCCTCGTTGGGCGCCTGCACCCAGACACCTCGATGTTCCAACAGCCTCACGCTATGGCGGTTCGTCCTTCAGATGGGAAGATCTTCGTGTGGAACAACGTTCACTATGGACTCCTCAACTATTCGCTGTCCACCATCGATCCGGACACAGGCCGCGCCACCGTCCTGCAGCAGTACTACGACGCGGTTCCAATGCGGGCACTGAGTTTCGGTCCCGACGGAGCGTTGTACGGGCAAGGCGACAGGTTTTACAGGTTTGACAGTGCAACGTGGGCCGTGACAGACCTTGGGCCCCGCTCTATCTCGCTGAACGGAATGGATCTCGGCCCCGACGGTCGCCTCTACGGCCTGGTCGGGGATGTATTGGCGTCCATCAACCCTGCCAACGGCAGCGTCATCTCCAAGATCACGTTGAGCCAGATTATCGACTACACCACCTCTTTGGCTTTTTCGCCGGACGGCAAGCTCTATGGCGTGAGCAGCAGTTTGTTAGGAAACACGATCTTCTACGACATCAACCCTGTGACTGGGGAGGTCTCAAGTCTCGGGCAATCTTCCGTCGTCATTTATGGAGTGGGCTTTGTTCCCGAACCATCTACGTTCGCGCTGTGCTTCTGCGCGTTGGGAGCAGTCCAATGCAGACGACGACGCGCTGCGGGGTTGGCGGCATCGTGAGGCATAATCCTGATCGATCAGGAGCAGGTAACCAGTTTCCGGTTTCCGGTTCCCAGTCTCGAGTTCAGAGGCTGGCCCTTTGTCACTCAGGCCTCAGCACTCGGCTTTCAGCGGGATGCGTTCTGCTGCTGGCTGAACGCTGACCGCTGATTGCTGATCGCTGACCGCTGATTACTGTTGGCCATGATCCACATTTCGCTTGCCGGCCGGGAGCAATGAAGGGTGCAATCGGTTCCCGGCACCTTATCCGCCCTGGCACCCTGTGGTTGATTTGCCGGGGGGATGCATACGGAATAGAATGGTAGCCATGATCCCATCAAAGCCTTTTACATGCTCCCGAAGGGGGTTTCTGGGCGGCTTGGCTTGCGGGCTGTTCGCGGCCAAGCCAGGTGTCGCGGGTCCATCGACCCGGCCGGTAGACGAGCCTCGCTTTCTGACCCGCGGGGTGGTCATTACCGCCGACGATCTCACTTGGGCGGACTGGCCCCGGCAGGCCAAGGCGGCAGGCCTCAACACCATCGGGCTTCATGCTCCCGTCTCCGCGAGGGTCCTGGCCCAATTCATCCAGTCGCAGGCCGGGCAGCAGTTTCTCGACACGTGCCGTCAGATCGGTTTGGCCGTCGAATATGAACTGCACGCCATGTCCGACCTGTTGCCGCGGCGGCTTTTCGACACGTCGCCGGAGCTTTTCCGAATGAACGATCAGGGCGTGCGGGTTCGTGAGGGCAACCTGTGCGTGCATTCCGAGCAGGCCCTGCAGGTCGTTGCCGAGAACGCCGTTGACATCGCAAAGACGCTGCGCCCGACGACCGGCCGCTATTTCTACTGGGGCGATGATGGCCTCGCGTGGTGCCGTTGCCCGAAATGCCGGGGGCTCAGCGACACCGAGCAGTCGCTCATGGTGTCCAATCACCTCGTCGCTGCGTTGCGCAAGGTGGACCCCAGGGCGCGGGTTGCTCACCTGGCATACCACAACACGCTCGCGCCCCCCAGGCAGGTGAAACCGGCGGAGGGGGTGTTTCTCGAGTACGCCCCGATCCATCGCAGGTACGACGTGCCGTTCGAACGGGCGGACGACGCCCAGAGCCGGCAGGAGTTTGAGAAGCTGGACGCCAATCTCGAGGTGTTCGGCCGCGAAGACGCCCGCGTGCTGGAGTACTGGCTCGACGTTTCGCTGTTCTCGAAATGGAAGAAGCCGGCGGTGAAGCTGCCGTTTAACCCGGAGGTGCTGTCGGCCGACCTGGACACATACGCCCGCCGCGGCATCAGGCACGTCACCACCTTTGCGGTGTACATCGATGCGGAGTACGTCGCGAAGTACGGGGCCGAGCCGCTCAGGCAGTATGGAGAGGCATTGAATCGGACGCGTGGCTAGCGCGACAGCGCAAGGCAAGCTATTCCCCGTAGCGGCCGGGCTCCGTACCGGCCGTTGCTGGGTAAAACGGCCCGTACAGAGCCCGGCCGCTACAACCTTGCGCTGTAATGCCAGGTTGCACGCGTCGTCCTGTCCCAAATTCGAGGGGGCGAAGCAGCGGGCAAAGGTGGTCGGCGAGGGATCAGGAGGCTGTGGGAAATCGGTTCCTGATACCTTATCTGTCCCTTCGAGAGCAGAGTGAAGTATCCCAGGCCGGGGGATCACTATCTGGTCTGGGTCGAAAAAAGGGGGGACGCGCCACTTTGATGGCCGGTGAGTAGGGAGCGAAATGGGGGCAGAAATGGGACAGCCTGGGGACTGGCCCTGAAGATGGGAGAACATAGCATGTCAATCTGTGCCTGCGGTTGTGGTGAGCCTACTGCTGGCGGCACTTTTCGCCCTGGCCATGATGCGAAGCTCCGCGCGAAGATCGAGGAGAAAGTGGGCGGTTTGCTGCCGCTGGATCGGCTCGTTGAGCTCGCACGGAAGTTTGCCCACGACCAACTCCCTCTCTCGGAGTTCGGGGCTGCGGTGAAGAAGGAGTTTGGGCGTGCGTGAGGTCGTCTAGCCATCTCTGCAGGGCAGAGGCGGGAAGATGACGGCAATAGCGGCAGGTGTACACGAAGAAAATGACCATGGGCGACGAGCTCCAGTTATGTTGTCTATGCGGTAGGATAGCGACCGAAGATGATCCAATCACACGAGAGCACGTCCCGCCGAAACAATTCTACCCCAAGTCGCTACGAGATGGCCTGAACCTCTGGGTCGTGCCAACCCACAGATCATGCAACAACAAATACAAGGCTGATGAGGAGTATTTCTACCACGCCACGTACCTCTTGGTTGCGGAAGTCAACCCACGGGCGGGTGCTGTTATACGGGAAGACATAAGGCGCCGAGCTCAAAAACCCCAGACCCGCGTGCTCCTACGGAGCATTCTACGTGAGTTTCGCACGACGACGGATAAAGGCTTGCTGCTCCCACCGGGCATGGTCGCATTCAAGACCGACGCGTACCGGCTGCAACAAGTTGCGATCAAGATAGGGCGGTGCTTATTCTTCCGTGACCATAAGAGGTTCATGCCATACGAGAATTGCAGGGATATCCGGCTTTGCGAAAGCGAAGACAACGTGCCTGAGATGTATACCTTGAGCTGGGAGATGAGCAAGGTAAACGTCCACGATCTAATACCGACGAATCCGAGCGGCATCGTGGTCGTTACGGATACAGAGACAGGACAGGCTCCGACCGCTTGTCGAACGGTTTTTGACTACCGCACAGCTTACTGTGAGCCGAAACGATTACATTTCTATACGCTGAGGTTTTGGGAAGCATTTATGTTCTGTATGGCATTCGAGCAGCCCTGAACAATGTGGAGCAGGCCTCGCCTGCCACGTGCGGCATTGGGTCGGGGCGGGAAAAAAGAGGTCGGGAGGTCGGGAGTCTGTGAAATTGATCAACGCTGGAAGACCGGCGTCTGAACTCCGGCCCGCTCCAGTCTTCCCCTCATCGAGCCATAGAACCACCATCCAGCCCCCTCGCGTCCCGCCCAAAACTGGAAACTGGAAACTGGCAACTCAAAACACCTCCGCGCTCATTTTCGCCCCCCCGACCAGAACGGCGCCGGTGTTATCCCAGCAGCGCAAAGCCGAGCTCTTTCTCATCCGAATACCCGGCCAATCAGCCAGACGGACAGTCGTCAAACAAGCAGTCAGCTGTCAGCAATCAGCCCCCAGCCACTGGCACCGAACCACAAAGCTGACCGCTGACTGCTGAACGCTGACCGCTGATCGCTGACCGCTTTCCCTCAAGGCTGCCGGGCGTAGCGGACCAGGCGTCGTTCGAGTGGGCCGGCCGGGGCGGGCAGTTGCAGGGTATGAATCGATACCTCGGTCAGGCCGCGACGGCGGGCCTGGGCGGTGCCGGCAGTCAGTTCCTCGTCGGACAGATCGCCGCTCTTGTAGAATACGACCGCGCCGGCCGGAGCCAGCAGCGAGCGCACCTCCTCGATGCCTTTGGCAATCTGCGTCACCGCCCGCATGACAATCAGGTCGAATTGCTCCCCGGGCTCCTGCCGGACCGGCGAACGAGACGTCCGCCCTCCGGCCTGGCGGGCGAGGTCGGCAGCCCGGATGTGGCGGGCGGCGAGATTGACCAGCCCCAGGTCGGCAGCGGCTTCCGCCACAAAGCGGGCCTTCTTGCCGGTGCCATCGATGGCGGTTATCCGCCAGCTTTCGCAAACCACCGCCAGCGGGACGGCCGGAAAACCGGCCCCCGTACCCACGTCCAGCAGGGTCAGGGAGACATCCCGGCGAACCCAGGGGGTGGCCAACAGCGTCAGCGAATCGGCATAGTGCTTGAGGGCCGCGTCGGCGGGGTCGGTGATCCGGGTCAGGTTGAACGACCGATTGGCCTCCACCACAAGGTTGAAATGCCGCCACAGGCGTGCGAGGTGATGATCCTGCAAGGGCAGATGGAGCGCGTCGGCGGCGCGTTGGAGCGTGCTTTCGAATACTTCGCGGTCGTTCATCGCGCCTATTTTAATCGACGCAGCGGATGGGGGCCTGCCGTTCGCGGCGGGAAAGACATTCCGAGCCGGCCCTTCGGACTCGGCGTCCGGGCCCATCGGAGGGCGGGCATCCTGCCCGCCTCAGAGGCGTGCAAGATGCCCGCCCTCCGATGCGCCCGGCCGCTTCACCGTAATCCTTTACCAAGCCCCTTCTCGGGGGCCGGCGGGCTGCAGACTTGATCTGGAACGGCCGGACCGCTAGCCTCCTTGCGTCCCTAGCAGAAAGGAAAATGCCCCGTGCCGGATATCAGGCCATTCAAAGCTCTGCGTTATAACCCAAGCCGCTTCGGCCAGGACCTCTCCGCCCTGATCGCCCCGCCTTATGACGTGCTGGACGACCGGGACAAGGCCCGGCTTCTGGCCCGGAACGAGCGTAATATCGTGGCTGTCGACCTGCCCCACGTGCCGCCCAAGTCGGCCGGGCCGGATGAGGTTTACGCCCGGGCCGCGGAGACACTGCGGCAATGGCTGTCCGAGGGCACACTGATCCAGGAAGACGCCCCCGCCATCTACGTGTATCACCAGCAGTATCAGCATGGCGGCCGTTCGTTTGTGCGGAAGATGTTTTTCGCCCGCATGCGGCTCGAAGAGTTCGGGGCGGGGACGGTTTTCCCCCACGAGCGGACCTTCGGCGGGCCCAAGGAGGACCGGCTCAAGCTCATGCAGGCCTCGCGGGCCCAGCTTTCGGCCGTGTTTGGACTGTACAGCGACCCGGCCAACGCCATCAGCGGCCTGCTGAGCGTAGATGAGAGCCGCCCGGACGCCGTTGCCGAGATGGACGGGGTGAGCAATCGACTGTGGGTCCTTCGCGAAGCCGGCGTCATTGACGCCATGCGCGCGAAGATGGCCACCCTGCCGGTGTATATTGCCGACGGCCATCATCGCTATGGCACCGCGCTGATTTATCGCAAGCTGCTGGCCGAGCAGGGCCCGTTGCCGGAGGACCATCCCGCCCAGTTCGTGCTGGTTGGGTTCTGCGCGATGGAAGACCCCGGCTGCGTGATCCTGCCCACGCATCGGGTGATCAGTGGGTTCACCTCGCAGCAGTCGGAGCGGATCCTGGACGCGCTGGCTGCCGGAATTGATCTGCGCGTGGCCGACGCGACCCGCTCCACGCCGGAGGAATGGCTGGCCGCATCGACCGGCGCCGCACAAGGCGCGCAGGATGCCCGCCCCTCTGATATTGCGGTCTATTCGCCGCACGGGGGGCAACTCTACCTGGGCACGTTCACGAAGCGAAGCGTGCTGGATACGCTGGCCGCCGATCGCACACCGCCCTACCGACGGCTGGACCTGGCCTATCTGCACGACTATGTGATCAACGAACTCATTGCCAGGGGAGTCCTGAACGGGACGGCCCCCACGATCCAGTACACCCACGCGGCGGACGAGGCCGTCAAGCTGGCCAAAGATACCGGCGGAATCGCCTTCATTACCCGGCCGTGCACGATGGACGATCTGCGCGCGGTCAGCGAAGCCGGCGATCTCATGCCGCAGAAGAGCACCTTCTTCTATCCCAAGCTGGCGACGGGGCTGGTGGTGAACCCGCTGGAGTAGCGATTCAAGACAAATGGCTCCTTTATAATGGCCCTGACCGTTCGCGGCCGGTATGACAGTGGCGGCGGGCCACCCGGCGTGCGCCCGCGTCGCGAAAGACAAGTCTTCGCCTGCGTGCATTGAAGGCGTAACCGGATGCGGAGCGAGCCATGAGTATTCGGCACACCTGCGAATGCGGCGCCGACATTCGGCTGCCTCACACCGCCGCCAGGCGGAAAGCCCGGTGCAAGTCGTGCGGCGTCATCTTCACCGTTCCACCGCGCACCACTGCCGCTTCAGGGGCCGACCGCCCCGGCAGAAAGCTCCCGGTGGAGGCACGCGCGGGCGAACCAACCTTCGACAGACCATGGTCCACGCCGGAGTCTCTGGATCTGTCCGGATTCGACTCCACCGGCCCGGAAGCGGCGGAATTCACGGCTCCCGACAGCACACGGGACGACCTGGACGAAACCGGCCTTGTCGAACGGTCTTTCTGGTTCGATCTGGCGGGCTCCTTTCTTTTCTTCATTGAGCCAGGCAACCTCGTTACATGGTTAGCGCTGGCTGTTGCTACGGTGATTGTGGACTTCCTCCCGCTCTGGGGTTGGCTTGGTTTGATAATCCGCCTCGGCGTCGATGCGTACATCCTGGCCTTTCCGCTGGCCACGGTCCGGGAGATCGCCTCCGGGGAGGATGAACTCCCGTCCGTCTGGATCCACAACCTCTACGATGACCTGTTCGAGCCGGCGCTGGAGTTCGTGGGGACCGGAGTGTTCGTGATGCTGCTGGCCCTGGCCCTGGCCTGCTGGGCGTGGTGGCAGGCGGGCGAAATCGACTTTGGCATTTTTGCCGCCTCCGGCGTATTGAACGGCACAGGGCTGTCCAGGGCGGTGCCGCTCCTCGTGCTGGTCGGGCTGTTCTTCTGGCCGGCGGTGATGCTGGCGGTGGCCATCGGGCACACCTTCTCCGGGCTGTGGCCGCATGTCATTGTCCGCACGCCCATGGGCGCTCCGCTGGCCTACGTGGCCATCTGTGCGGCCCTGGTCGTTGCCGCCACGGTGTCCACCCTGCCGGCCCATCCCAGATTCGTGGCCGCGGTAACCGGGTCCTCGCCGGTGGGCGGTCTCGTGCTTCGCCTGGTCGGCACGATCGTCGGGCTCTACTCGTCCATCGTCGCCATGTGGGTAATCGGCCTGTTCTACCGGCACTACAAAGACCGCTTGCCGTGGACGGCTGAATGACCGCCCCGCTTCCTTCCCCTCTTTTGCGCCGGAGTTTAGAATGGCGGCCGGACTCACGCAGCAGTAACAAAGGAGCAGCTTTATGGCCAACTCGAACCATCCTTCCCGTCGCGCCATTCTGACTGGAGCGGCAGGTGTTGCCGGCGGCATGGCCCTGGCGCCTTTGGCTTTCGGCGCTGATGCGCCCGAACGTAAATCCAGCGGCAAGATCAACCAGTCCATCTCCAAGTGGTGCTACGACCGCAAGCTCTCGTATGAGGAGCTGTGCCGGCACGCCGTACGCATCGGATACAAGGCCATCGACCTGATCGGCCCGAAAGACTGGCCGATGCTCAAAAAGTACAACCTGGTGGCCTCGATGTGCCCCGGCTCGGGCAGCATTCCGCAGGGGTGGAACCGCAAGGAGAATCACGCCCGGCAGATCGAGGAGATGAAGAAGAACATCGATCTGGCCGCCGAGGCGGGCATGCCCAACGTGATCTGCTTCTCCGGCAACCGTGACGGACAGCCGGACGAGGAAGGCATCAAGAACTGCATCGAAGGGCTCAAGCAGGTGGTCGGTTACGCGGAGAAGAAGGGCGTAACCATCTGCATGGAATACCTCAACAGCAAGGTGGACCACAAGGATTACGCCTTCGATCGGATAGCCTACGGCGTGGCCATCGCCAAGGGCGTCGGCTCGGAGCGGTTCGGCATCCTCTACGACATCTACCACGCCCAGATCATGGAAGGCGACATCATCCGCACGATCCGTGAGAACCACCAGTACATCAAGCACTATCACACCGGCGGCAACCCCGGCCGGCACGAGATCGACGAGACGCAGGAGATCTACTACCCGGCCATCATGAAGGCCATCGTCGAGACCGGTTTCAAGGGCTATGTTGGGCAGGAGTTCGTGCCGGCGGGCGATCCGGTCAAGGCCCTGGAGAATGCGTTCCGGATCTGCGACGTGTGACGATTTCGAGGCACAATCAACCGAGAGGTGCTGATAATCTGGCGAACTTGTACCGAATTTGCGGTACGTAACGGCGGGGAACCAGGATTTTACCCCGACCGGCACGCTGACGGCCGCGAAGAGTTGATCTTTACGGCCGCTCGCGCCGGGTGAACGGCGTAGCGGCAGGAAGCGGCAAGCAGCAACTTGCCTGCAAAAAATCATTGATTCCGCAAGGCCTTCCAGATTACAATTTCGCCACAGGTCTCAGAGGGGGGTTCAGGAAGTTCCTGAACGTATCTACCTCTGCAACCCTGTCGTGCTCATCCTAATGAAACGAGATGAGGTTCACGGCATGGATCACGTTCTCATTCACATCAAAATTGGAGGAGAAGTATGAAAGAGTGGAGGAGTAGTATGAACACATCCTGTTGTGCCAGGTCGAGGCTTGGTGTGCATGCCTTCTGCTGCGCATTGATTGTCGGCCTGGGCAGCCTGCTGGCCTTCAATCAGCAGGCACGAGCCAACGTCTTTGCGGCCCACCTGGAGACCTCGGCCACCTCATGGAATTTCCAGAGCGGGCCTATTACTTTCAGCTATCGGCTCAACCAGCCGGCCACCAGCGTCAATATCGAAATCTATCGCGCCGCCGATCCCAACACGGTCATCAGGACGATCACCAACTGCCCGACGGCCCGGGGACTGAATCAAGTGTCCTGGGACGGGACGGACGATCTCGGCAACCAGGTGCCTGCCGGCAACGATTACAAATTCCGCGTAATCGCGGTCGATGCGATCGGCAACACCAGCGGCACATGGGTCGACATTACCCCGAAGCCCGACGGAGTCAACGAGATCGGCGACGCCCAGTTTGGCGCGCCCCAGGGCATCACCATCAACCGCGAACCCACGAGCGCCCATTTCGGGCGGATTTACATTTCCAACTCGGCTTCAACGGCGTCTACCAATCCCGGGGCGACCGCGGCCGGCGACGGGCTGTTTCTTTTGAACAACGACCTGACCTTCCGCGGGGGCTCGGCCAGCACGGCTGCGGCAGCCGCCAACAGCAGCCTCGTCACCAGCACCACCACCTCCGACGTTTTGAGCCCCTGGAAGTGCAACATCAACCAGGACAACCCGAATGAGATCGTGGTGTCCGATTATCTCGACGGCTACGAAAACGTCTGGGTGTTCAACGCCGATGGAACCGAGGTGCAGCGTTTGCTCAACAGCAGCACGACCGGCCCGTCGACCGGGGCGGCCGCCAATCACGGTAACCAGTTTTGCACCCTTCTCTCGGGCATCGGAACGGGCCGCAAGCTCTGGGCAATAGATGAAGACAAAGACGCCGGTGGGACGCGGTTTACAGGCGGGTATGACCTCCTCCGCTACGATGTTGGGACTACGCTGAGCAACTATACCGGCCAGCCCGCCGAGGTCAAGAACGGCGGCACCACACACACCAATCCGACTGTCACCAACTTCTACTCGGGTTGGGACATGCAATTTGGCCGGGTGAAAGGAACCTCGCGGCTTTATGTCGCCTGCCGACGGGGCAACGCCACCACCGGCAACCTCGCCATGGTCTGTTGGACGCTGGACGGCAATGGCAACCTGACCGGCGCTTTGTGGAGTGTCCAAAACCCGGCATTGTCCGTGCCCGCTGGCCTGCCGGACAACTACGCTGAGGGCTGGAACTATACTTCCAGCATCGCGGTTGACGAAGCTCGTGGCCGCGGAGCGGTTGTCTCCGCCAGAGTAGCGAAGGTCTTGATTTTCAACACTGAAACCGGTGCGATCATTGGGCCCGCTTTCACGGTGGGTAACGGCAGCACCACGTCGTACAGGGGCATCGACGCTGATTTCGACGCCGCCGGTAACCTGTACACGGCCAACGCCAACGACGGCCACGTCCGCGTGTGGTCGCCGCCGGACGGCCCCAACAGCTACACAACGCCGTACTCCGGCACGATGCTGCTCAACTGCCCTTACGCCACACCGACCATCTTGGTACAGCCGGTCAGCGGCAAGACCTGCGAGGGGCGGTCTTTCACCTTCAGCGTGGTGGCTGAGGGCCACGGCGCCGAACTGACGTACCAGTGGAAGCGAGGCTCGACGGTCGTGGGTACCAACAGCCCCACGCTGACGCTCAGTTCAGTCACTGCTGCCGATGCCGGCAACTACACGGTCACCGTAAACGGTTGCGGAAGCGTAACCTCCTCGGTCGCCACTTTGACAGTCGTCGCCAACTGCATTCCCGACTACAATGGCGACAATCTGGTCAATCAAAGCGACTGGGTGCTCTGGGAGGCCTGTGCCACGGGCCCGGACGTTCCCGCGAGTTCCGAGTGCCTGAGCGCTTCCCCGCCCAAGGACCTCGACTTTGACGGCGACGTGGATCAGGACGATTTTGGCATATTCCAGAAGTGCCTGAACGGGGAGTACGAACCGGATCCGGCCTGCGTCCGCTGATGAGCAACACCATGATCGGGGCGTGTGCTCCCGATAAACGCCTTTGATCGAAAGCATTCAACTTGGAGGCCGGTGCCACGCAACCCGTGGCACCGGCCTTCTGCCTGTCATCGTTGTTCCAGGCACATTCACATGAAAACGGCTGGCACTCCAGGCCGGCCGCTACGAATCGCAAATCAGTTGGTTCAAGGCAGGCGAGCGAGACGCCCGCCCCCCATGGTCACACCTGCTGCCAGTTCTGCCAGGTCTGCAGGACGCGGATGTAGCTGGCCCGGTTGAAGGGGCTGGGGTCGGGGCAGCGGTCCTTGCTCATGCTGCCGCGCAACTGGTCCAGCGACTCGTACTCGTTGGCCTCCAGCCATTCGCTCAGACCGGTCTGCACGACCCGCAGATACGCCGGGCCGTGCTTGAGCAACGCCGAGACCATCTGCACCCCGGTGGCGCCGCACATGATGGCCTTGACCGCATCCAGGGTCGTATGCACGCCGCCGGTGACCGCCAGGTCGGCCTTGACCTGGCCGGCCAGGATCGCCAGCCATCGCAGCCGCAGCGGCAGGTCGCCGGAATCGGAGAGGCTCAGCTTGTCGACGAGTTCGAGGTTCTCCACGTCGATGTCGGGATGGTAGAAGCGGTTGAACAGGACCAGGGCATCGGCCCCGACGGAATCGAGCTGCGCGGCCACGTTGGCGAAGGCGGTATAGAAGGGCGAGAGCTTTACCGCGACGGGAATCTTCACCGCTTCCTTGACCGTGCGGACCATCTCCACCGTGCGGCTGACCACCTCATCACCGGTCAGGTGCGGGTCGGTATTCAGCGTGTAGACGTGCAGTTCGAGGGCGTCGGCCCCGGCCTGCTCGATCTGCCGGGCATATTCGAGCCAGCCGCCGACGGTCACGCCGTTGAGCGAGCCGACCACCGGCACACTGACAGCCTTCTTTACCTGGCGGAGATGTTCAAGGTACTCGTCCGGGCCAAGCACGAAGTCCTTGGGATCGGGGAAATAGGTGACGGCCTCCTGGAAGGAGTGGGCCGGAACCTCCATATTGCGGAAGGTGGACACCTCTTCGCTCTTGATCTGCTCCTCGAACAGGGAGCGCAGGACAATCATGGCCGTTCCCGCATCTTCAAGCCGGCGAACGCGGTCAAGCGTATCCGACAGCGGGGAAGCGCCGGTGATGAACGGGTGCGGAAGCTTGAAACCCAGGTAGGTGGTTGTCAGGTCCATGTAAGCATCTCCAAGTTCTTCAGCCAAGAGAAATACGCCAAAGCGACAGAACCAGAATAAGGCCAACGCGCCGCACTCTGCATTTTTTTGATTTGTCGGCCCGGAAATCAAGAACGACCGGCGGCCGGATCAGGTCTTGAAGGTGCGGTCGCCCGCAGCGAACGGGCGCGTCGCCCCCCCACCGGCGAAAATCGCTCCCCCCGTTTTTGAAAGGATGGAGCGTGCAATCCACCAGACCGGCCCGGCGTGCATACAAAACACAGGTCGGGCCGGCAGCCCTGACGCGGACCGGAAGAGGTCCGCCGGGGCTGCCGCCCGACCTGCTGACTCGCTCAGTGGATCAGGCCGGTTGACCTGACTTATTTATCGGACCACAGGGGCCGGATCAGGCGTTTCAGTCCGCCTGGCCAGCCGAGCCGTTGCCGTTGTTGCCCACCTCGGCCTTGGGCACGCACAGCTTGGCCATGTGGTCGTAGATGGCCACCCGACGGGCCGCAGCCGCCTGGGCGTCGATAGCCAGTTGACGGAACCGTTCCGGATTGATCTTCTCGACCATGCGGAAGCGGGTCTCGTTGCGCATGTAGTCGGCCACCGGAGTCTTGCCCGGCTTGGCATCCAGCGACAGCGGCGGCTCGCCGGCCAGCAGCTTGCGCGGGTCGTAGCGGTACAGCGGCCAGATACCGCTGTCCACGGCCAGTTTCTGCTGCTCGCAGCCGAAGGACAGGTCGTAGCCGTGAGCGATGCAGTGGCTGTAGGCGATGATCAGCGACGGCCCCGGATAGGCATCCGCTTCGAGGAAGGCCTGGACGGTGTGGTTGTCCTTGGCCCCGAGGGCGATGCTGGCCACGTACACGTGCCCATAGCTCATGGCCATGAGGCCGAGATCCTTCTTCTGGGTGCCTTTGCCGGCCGCGGCAAACTTGGCCGCCGCACCCAGCGGGGTGGCCTTGGAGGCCTGCCCGCCGGTGTTGGAGTAGACCTCGGTGTCCAGCACGAGGATGTTGATATCCCGCTGCATGGACAGGACGTGGTCAAGGCCGCCGTAGCCGATGTCGTAAGCCCAGCCGTCGCCACCCAGGATCCAGACGCTCTTCTTGACCAGGTAATCGGCCAGCAGTTCAAGCCGGCGTGCCTCGGGCGAATTGATCTTGGCCAGGGCCTTCCGCAGGGCGGCCACGCGTTCGCGCTGGGCCTTGATGCCGGCCTCGCCGGACTGATCGGCGGTCAGCAGCTCGTTCACCAGGTTGTCACCGATCTGGCCGGCCAGTTTGGCCAGCAGGTCAGCGGCCTGCTGCTTGTGGGCGTCGAGCGCCAGGCGATAGCCGAAGCCGAACTCGGCGTTGTCCTCGAAGAGCGAGTTGGCCCAGGCCGGTCCGCGACCTTCGCTGTTGGTGCAGTACGGGGTGGTCGGCAGGTTGCCGCCGTAGATGGACGAGCAGCCGGTGGCGTTCCCGACCAGCAGGCGGTCGCCGAAGAGCTGGGTCATCAGCTTGACGTACGGCGTCTCGCCGCAGCCGGCGCAGGCCCCGGAGTACTCGAACAGCGGCTGGAGGAACTGCGAGCCCTTCACATCCAGGCGCGTGATCGCGGTGCGATCCACCTCGGGCAGGCTGAGGAAGAAGTCGTAGTTGGCCCGCTCGCGTTCGCGGATGGGCAACTGCAGCTCCATGTTGATGGCCTTGTGCTTGGGATTGGCCTTATCCTTGGCCGGGCAGACAGCCACGCACAGCTTGCAGCCGGTGCAGTCCTCGGGGGCCACCTGGATGGTGAACTTCTGGCCGCGGAACTCCTTGGCCTTGTAATCGACGGACTGGAAGGATTCCGGTGCATTGGCCAGGGCCGCCGGGTCGTACACCTTGGCCCGGATGCTGGCGTGCGGGCAGACCATCGCGCACTTGTTGCACTGGATGCAGACCTTGGGATCCCAGATGGGGATCTCAATGGCGATGTTGCGCTTCTCCCAGCGGGTGGTCCCGGTGGCCCAGGTGCCATCAACGGGGAAGGCGCTGACCGGCAGCAGATCGCCCTTGCCGGCCATCATGACCGCGGTGACGCGCTGCACGAAGTCGGGCGCGGCCTCGGACACGATCGGCGGCCGACCATGCTTGGCGGTCACGGCAGCGGGCACCTTGACCTCGTGCAGGTTGGCAAGCGTTTCGTCCACGGCCGCGAAGTTCCGCCGGACGACCTCCTCGCCCTTCTTGCCGTAGGTCTTCTTGATGGCCTTCTTGATCTGCTCGATGGCCTCTTCACGCGGCAGGACGCCGGAGATCGCGAAGAAGCAGGTCTGCATGATGGTGTTGATGCGGCCGCCCATGCCCGTGTCGCGGGCCACGCTGACGGCGTCGATGGTGTAGAACTTCAGCTTGCGATCCACGATGACCTGCTGGGCCTCGCGCGGCAGCTTGTCCCACACCTCTTCCGGTCCGAAGGGCGCGTTGAGCAGGAAGACCGCACCCGGCCGGGCGTAGTCGAGCACGTCGAATTTCTCGAGGAATTCGAACTGGTGGCAGGCCACGAAGTTGGCCCGGCGGATCAGGTACGGGGCCGCGATCGGCCGGGGGCCGAACCGCAGGTGGGAGATGGTCATCGCGCCGGACTTCTTGGAGTCATACACGAAGTAGCCCTGGGCGTAATTGTCCGTCTCCTCGCCGATGATCTTGATGGAGTTCTTATTGGCGCCCACGGTGCCATCGGCACCCAGACCGAAGAAGACGGCCCGGACGGTGTCGTCGCTCTCGATGTCGAACTCTTCGTCGAAGTCCAGTGAGGTGTGGGTCACATCGTCCACGATGCCCACGGTGAAGTGGTTCTTGGGCGCGGGCTTGGCCAGCTCCTCGAAGACGGCCTTGACCATGGCCGGCGTGAATTCCTTGCTGGACAGGCCGTACCGGCCGGCGATCACGCGCGGCTCGGCGGCAAAGGCCGAGCGACCGGCGTCGCGGGCCTCGCGCAGGGCCGTGACCACGTCGAGGTAAAGCGGATCGCCCGGGGCGCCCGGTTCCTTGGTGCGATCGAGCACGGCAATGGACTTCACCGTCTTGGGCAGAGCGTCAATAAAGTGTTCGATGGAGAACGGACGGTAGAGTTTGACGCTGAGCACACCGACCTTCTCACCCTTGGCGTTGAGATACTGAGCGGTCTCTTCGGCCGTTTCGGTGCCCGAGCCCATGATCACGATGACCCGGTCAGCCTGCGGGTCGCCGGAGTAATTGAAGAGCTTGTACTGCCGACCGGTCAGCTTGGCAAACTGGTCCATGGTGTCCTGCACGATGTCAGGGCAGGCCGTGTAGAACCGATTGCAGGCCTCGCGGGCCTGGAAGAAGGTGTCGGGGTTCTGGGCGGTGCCGCGAATCACCGGCCGGTCCGGGGTCAGAGCCCGTTCGCGGACGGCCTTGACCAGATCGTCGCTGATCATAGCCCGCAGATCGTCATCGCTGAGGGCCTCGATCTTGGCCACCTCGTGCGAGGTGCGGAAGCCGTCGAAGAAGTGCAGGAAGGGGATACGCGACTTCAGCGTGGCGGTGTGGGCGATACAGGCGAAGTCCTGGGCCTCCTGCACGGAGTCGGAGCACAGCATCGCAAAGCCGGTCTGCCGGCAGGCCATCACGTCGGAGTGATCGCCAAAGATGGACAGCGCGTGCGTCGCGATGGTGCGGGCGGTCACGTGCATGGTGAAGGGCGTCAGTTCGCCGGCGATCTTGAACATGTTGGGGATCATGAGCAGCAGACCCTGCGACGCGGTGAAGGTCGTGGTCAGGGCCCCGGCCTGCAGGGCGCCGTGAACGGCGCCGGCAGCGCCGGCCTCGGACTGCATCTCAGTCACCTGTGGGACGGTTCCCCAGATGTTCTTCCGACCGAGTGTCGACCATTCGTCGGAGAACTCGCCCATCGGCGAAGAAGGGGTGATGGGATAAATCGCAATGACTTCACTGAGGCGGTGGGCTACGGAAGCAGCGGCTTCGTTGCCGTCAAGCGTGATGAACTTTCTCGAACCCATTTTAATCTCCTGAATCGCCGTACCGGCGGGTATCCTGAGCCGCCCAGCAGGCTGACAACTCATCGGGTGACCATCTTTCCTCGGGGGTGCGGGCGTGCGGTCCGCCTGTATTCCGAGAGGCGGACATTTCATCCGCCTGTGCTCCGGGGAGCGGGCGTCTGCCCGCCTCGCTCTGTCCGTCTGCGACAAAGGGGCCTATCTTGTAACGGAAAACGTTCCAATTTGCCACTGGGCGGGCACCCTATCACCGCCAGGTTTTTTTCTTGTGGCCGACCGCTGGCCGGACCCAACCCCTTCAACGAACACGAGTTCACGATATTGATGGCGCCATGTCGCGGAGAATAAAGTGTAGGGCTACCGGCACACCCTGACCGGCCAAAACCGTGAAAGCGGCCTCGGAGAAGGCGGCCGATGCCCCACTTTTGGGGTTTCCTCCCCGCTCCGCTGCGGATATCGTATGTTGCGCCGTTTCAGGTGTTTACAAATTGAACCCGCAGGAGGTTGGCCATGTTGATTGTTCTGGTCCATGTGCATGTCCGGGCGGATGCCGTCGAGGCCTTCCGCGAGGCAACCCTGAAAAACGCCCGCAACAGCGTCCAGGAGCCGGGTATCGCCCGCTTCGACGTCATCCAGCAGATGGATGACCCCACCCGCTTCGTGCTGGTTGAGGTCTATCGCGATGAGAACGCGGCGGCAGCCCACAAGGAGACGCAGCATTACAAGGAGTGGCGGGATACCGTCGCAGACATGATGGCCGAGCCCCGGAAAGGAATCAGGTACGCCAACGTCTTCCCGGATGAGGAAGGCTGGTGAGTCATGCGCTTTGAGTTTGCCACCGCCACGCGAATCGTGTTCGGGCCGGGAACGCTCAAAGAGGCGGGTCCGGCAGCCGCTGAGATGCTGAACGGAAACGGCGAGGCCAGGGTGCTGATCGTCACCGGCCGATCCGAACAGCGTGCCCGGCCATTGGTGGACCTGCTCAGCCGGCATTCCCTGGAGAGCCTGACCTACCCGATCGAGGGGGAACCCACGGTTGAGAAGATCCGGGCGGGCGCGGCCGTTGCACGCAAGCTGAACGCCGGGCTCATCATCGGCTTCGGCGGCGGCAGCGCAATCGATTCGGCCAAGGCCATCGCGGCGATGACAGCCAACGAAGGCGACTTGCTGGACTACCTGGAGGTGATCGGCAAGGGCCTGGCTCTACCTCGCCCCCCCCTGCCCTGCATTGCCATCCCCACCACCGCCGGCACTGGCTCGGAGGTCACCCGCAATGCCGTGCTGGCCTCGCCCGAGCATCGGGTGAAGGTGAGCCTGCGCAGTCCGCTGATGCTGCCCCGGCTGGCAATTGTGGACCCGGAACTGACTTATGGCTTACCGCCGACGGTGACGGCCGCCACCGGCATGGACGCCTTAACCCAGCTCATCGAGGCTTTTGTCGGCACCCGGGCCACCCCGATCACCGACGGTCTGTGCCGGGAAGGCATCGAGCGCGCCGCCCGGGCCCTGCCGAGGGCCTATCGCAACGGGTCTGACGTCGCCGCCCGGGAAGACATGTGCGTGGCCAGCCTGTTCGGCGGCCTGGCCCTGGCCAATGCCGGCCTGGGCGCGGTGCACGGATTCGCCGGCCCCCTCGGGGGGATGTTCCCGGCGCCGCACGGAGCGGTCTGCGCCGCCCTGCTGCCGCACGTGATGGCCGTCAATCTCCAGGCCCTGCGCCAGCGACAGCCGGACAGCCCCGCCCTGACCCGGTTAGACGAAGTGGCCCGTATGCTCACCGGGCGGGCGGATGCAACCGCCGAGCAGGGAGTCGCCTGGATTCGAGAACTCTGCCGGGAACTGGCCATTCCCCCGTTGCGGACTTACGGCCTCGGCCCGGATGACATCCCCGTCCTCGTGGAGAAAGCCCGGGCGGCCAGCAGCATGAAGCCCAATCCGATCGCGTTGACGACGGAAGAGTTGGCACGGATAGTGACGGAAGCACTGTGAAGACCGTCATTCGCGGATTCACCGCCACTGTAGCTCAAGGGCGATTCCGGCTTTCCCGCGGCCGAAATTCTCGCTATCCTCCTCTGGTCAAGCACTATTGGCGTCGGGGATCCCATGAGGCTTCCGAAGTTTCACACCGTTGCGCATCGCGTTGGCGTCGTTGGCCTGTACCGAGCGGGCAAGACTGTTTTCCTGACTTCGCTCATCAACCACCTGCAGAACCACGACCCCCGTGTTCTGCCCATCGCGGACGGCCAGAGCCGGATCATCTTCCGCCGGCAGCTTCCGCCCGAGAATGGTTTCGAAGAATTTCCCTACTTCGAACATCGCGACAAGCTGGTCTATTCCCGCCAGTGGCCGGTGAAGACGAGGGCCACCTGTCAGTACCGCTGCCAGTATTATCGTTCCGACTGGAATCTCAGCCGGGGCGAACTGTCCTTGCTGGATTTTCCCGGCGAGCGGCTGGCGGATCTGCCCATGGCCGGCTGCACGTACGGCCAGTGGAGCGATTTCATTCTGACACTTTTCCGCGAGCACAACGAATACCGCGTTTACAGCCAGCCGTACCTGGATCTGCTGGCCCGGCCGGACGCATCGCCGGAAGCGCTCATCAATACCTACCGGCGCGTGCTCAAGGATCTGTTCCTGAACTTCCGGCCGGTGATCTCGCCGTCCACCTTCATCCTCACCGACGCAGGGCTCTGGGTGGGTGATCTGCCGCCCGAGCAGCGGTTTGAGACCAACTACGTGGGGCTGGACCGCGAGAACCAGTTCCTGCCGCTGCCGCGCGAGGTGCGCGACCGCCGACCGGAGTTGGCCGGGGCTTTCGCGAGCCGGTACGAGGTGTACCGCGAGAGAATCGCCGTTCCGCTGGCCCGGTGGATGCAGAAATGCGACGAGCTGGTCGTACTGGTGGACGTGACCACGCTGCTGGCCGGCGGACTGGGCATGTACGAGGGCAACCGCGAGCTGTTGCGCAACCTGATGACCTTTCTGAACCCCGGCCAGAACCTCTGGGGCGTATCGCTGAGCGTCATCGGGCGGACGTTGCGCATGTTCCGGCCGCTGCACGACTACGTTTCCGAAAAATGGGACCTGACCTGGGGCGGCATCCGCCGGATCGCCTTCGTGGCCACCAAGGCGGACAAGGTACACGCCAGCCAGCGGCAACATCTGCAGATGCTGCTCAAGGACATGGTCGAGGACCTGGTCGGGCCATACGTGGAGGGCTCGATCCGCCTGGACGTCGATTACTTCGTTTGCGCGGCGGTGAACTCCACGCGCAGCACGGCCGACGGGCGACTGCAGGCTCGTTTCCGCTCCAGCGACAAAACGGAGGTCTACACTCCTTCACTGGTGCCGACGGCCTGGCCGCACGAGGACTGGAGCGAGATGGGGTTGCGCTATCCGAACGTGGCCCCGTGGATGCCCCCGCGGCGGGATGCGCCGCCGGATCATCTGGAGCTCAACCGCGTGGCGGATTATCTGTTGAACGGGTAAGTGACCGTGCGCGATGGTGAGACATTCACCAGAGCGGAAAACAACCGGTCGCCCAGCTTGTGTGCCACGGCTCTTGAGCCGTGCTTGGACGCCTCCAAGCGCCCGTGCGTAGCGGCGAGGCAGCCACCAAAGTGTGGCAATGACAGGCAAATAGTGGATCGGAGATGGTTGATCAGGGGCTGGCAAAAGGTGGCAATCCCCCCTCAACCGACCATCACCGACTTCCAGGAGCAGAAGCATGGCCGAACAACCCAGAGCGTACGGCAGGACCGGCGGCGCCGACCCGATCCTTGGGGATCCGAACGAGGCTCCCCCGCCCCAGAGTGCGCCTCCCCGCACCGCGGACACCCCGCCCCGTTGGGAACGGCAGGAAGCCGAGACGCGGTTTACGGCCGCATCGGCCGTGGCCGTGGAAGAGCGGCCGGACGCCGCGGTTGAGGACCGGCCGGAGATGCTTGGAATCCCCGATCATGCCGCGCTTGATGCCCAGCCCGTGCCCGAGGAGGAGGATCTGTTCCCGAACTGGCCGGAGGAACCGGTGGAGGAATCCCCGGAGGAACAGCCCCCGCTGCCCGCGTGGCGGCTGGGCGGTCTCCTGAGCGCCAGCGGCATCGGGGCGATCCTGATGCTCTTCGTGGGCGCGTCGTTGCTGTTCGTGATCGCCCAGGCGGCGGCCCTACTGGAACAGATCGAGAAGCTTCCGGACTGGCTGGCCGTCCCGGCCCTGGCCGGTGCGGGTCTGCTGATCCTGGTCATGGTGGCGGCGGCGGTACGGCTGCTGATCCTGTACCTGCGCATGCGGGCTTCACCCGCCATCAGCGTTCACGCTATTCAGGAGCTGAGCCAGCGGGCGGAAATGCGCGAATTGGCCTCACAGCAGTACTCCGCGGCCTGCCGCATCCTCCGCACTTTTGTCGAACGCTATCCCCTGGAAGGCAAGCATCGCGAGGCCATCCTGCGGCGCAGCGGGTTCCGGCAGGATGAAATCGAACGGCTTCGCCACAGCGCCGAGATTCTCCTCGGGCGTGAGCTGACCACCTACGAGGGTTGGCTCCAGGAGTGCGACCGAACCTTCCTCGCGGTGCTGGACGGGGTGGCCCGTCGGCGGATCCGCCAGTACGCGATCGCGGTCGGCGTCAAGACGGCGGCCGTGCCCACCGGGTTTGCGGATACGGCCATTGTGCTGCTCAACGCGTACCTGATGATCGGAGACCTCTGCCGGATCTACAACCTGAGGGCCAACAGACTGGGCACGTTGGCGATTGTCGGCCACGTCTTCGTAAACGCGTTCTCTGCGGCCAACCTGGAGCAACTGGCTGACGCGGCGGCGGACAACGTGGGCGAGGCGGTCTCGACGGCCGGCGGGCTGCTGGCCGGCGTGGCCAAGACCGCAACGGCACGGCTCGCCGAAGGCAGCGCCAACGGCCTGCTGTTCCGCCGCCTGGGCCTGACTACCATTCGCCGCCTGCGGCCGCTTCAGTTGACGAAATAAGGACGCGTCAGCAAGTGGTGAGGCATTACAACGCAAGGCGTGGCGGCCTAGCCGGGTACCCGGCGAAAGCTGGGTGCCGGCCGTTTTACGGGCAACACGGCCGGTACGGAGCCCAGCTACCACAGAAAATGGCCCACTTTGCTCCGCAGAGTAAGAGCAATCACTGCCCGGTAAACAGCCGCGCGCGGATGGCCGTGAACTGAGATTCGGCGCGTTTTCGACTGCCCAGCAGGCCGCTGCTTTCGCAAAAGCGTTTGACGGCCTCGTCGTACAGCTCCGGACTGATAAGCAAGGCGGTCGGATGGGGTATCCTGACAGTCTTGGCCAGCCGCCAGAGCCACCAGACATCGCCGGCTGACAGGTGGAGTCGGGCCAGCGTATAGCGGTACAGAGCGGCCGGAGACATTTCGCCCTGCTCGCCGCGCCAGCGTTGCCAGCGCCACGCCAGCCAGGCCGCGACCAGCAGGCTCGCGATCAGGACCACCCCGAGCAGAATCTCGATCCACAAGTTGGGATTGGGCGAGCTGAAATGCTGGTGGAGACTGCGCAAGTAGTACGACCGATTGATTCCTTCAGCCAGATAAGGCGGCATCATCCCATCCCCTTTCCGGTTGCGCCGGCCATGGCCGGTTTCTCGGCGTGATCCAGGATCTTGCCGGCCAGGACCCGGGCGCGCAGGCGGATCTGCTCGTCGGCATCCGACTCGGCCATGTTCATCACCCGGGAAGCCAGCGGCAGCAGGTGCATCTGCTCGACGAGCCACAGTGCGCTGACCCGGTGGGCGCGATTCTCGTCGCCCAACATCAGCAGCAGGGTTTCGGCGGCATCGCGCACGCCGAGCTTCAGCAGGGCCCGCACCGCATTGGCCCGGGTACGATTATCCGGGGAGGCCAGCTTGGGAATCAGGTCGGCGATGAGATTTTCCCCGCCGATGCGGTCGAGCGACTCGACCGTGTTGGCCTGTACGCGCGGATCAGGATCGTCGAGGGTGGCATGCAGCACGCGCCGGCTGGTGGGCGTGTCCAGATGGCCCAGGGCGGAGACGGCCGCACTGCGCACTTCCGGCCGGGGGTCACGGCAGAGTCGGTAAAGCTGTTCCTCCACCGAGCCGGCCAGATCCAACAACACCACCATGCGAAGGGCCCGAAGCACGTCGACCGTCTCGGGGCGGGCCAGCCAGCCGGCCACTGTGGCCGGGGACAACCGGCCGTCGATCAGCAGTTCTTTACCGAAGCGGACCCGTTCCGCCTCGGTCATGCGGTCGAAATCCTGCCAATACCGGCCGGCAGTCAACCGTTCGCGACCCACGGTGGGACTTTCGGAGAAGTGGAACAGCCTGCCGGTGGTCTGGGGCAAGACCTCCGCCAGCAGTTCGCCCGGGGGATATTCGGAGGGACGCCGCCGAACCAGTTCGAACCGGGCAATCAAGGAATATGGCCCCTCGCCCGCAGCGGCGATGGTACGCAGCAGGCCTGTCGTCCGCGGATCTCCCAGGCGGGTCAAGGCCCATAATGCCGCCCGGCGGGCAGTGGCTCCGCCCCGGCGGTACAACTCCTTGAGCACGTCCAGCTTGTCCTTGTCTTCCAATCCGGCGGCCAATACGCAGCGGGCGAAATGTCGCTGGGCCTCCTCCGGCAGGCACACCACGTCGAGAAGCTGATTGCGGGTACAGGCCAGATCGCGAATGGCGACCATGGATTTGGCCATCCGCGGCTCGACCAGGCGCCACGACTGGCCCAACCATGCCTCCAGGAAGGCCGGATCGGTACACGATGCCAACACCTGGGCGACGATGGGGCGAAACTCCGCGTAACCCAGGGCGGTAAACATGAACGGGATCATGCGCGGGTCGCGGCCATGACCGAGCACATTTTGGGCCGCTCTGGTGAGCCTGCTGCCGGGGGTCAGCAGCATTTTCCAGAACCGCGAGCCCAGATCATCGCAGAACCACATGGCCGCTTCCACCACCTCGGCGTGCTGATGGAACTCGAAGGAACTTACCGCGGCCTCGATGACGGAGACGAGCTGGCGGCGATCTTCGCGGTAGCCCTCCAACTCGACCATCTGCCGGTGGACCTCGTCGGGCCGCGGGTCGGCGTGCAGTTCCACCTCCGGCCGGGGAGCTGACCACAACAACTGCTCGGCCAGGTGACGTACCGTCTGGGCGGCTTCGCTCCGCACCGCGGACGCCCGGTCGCGCAACGCCGGATCCAGCAGGTAGGCGGCGCAATAGAAGTTGCCGCGGCGCATGATCTGAAGGACATTGATCCGCGTCTGTTCGTCAGACGATGCGAACGCCTCGCGCAAGACGCTGAACACTTCCTCGCTGCGCGAAAGCATCAGGTCTCGAAGCGGTTCGTCAAACCGGTGCCAGGCGGCCACCAGCCCCTTGAGCCCTTCGCGCGTGTGCCGGGCCAGCAGGGTCTCGACCACCGCCCGGGCGGCCGGCCCCTCGACCCGGCCAAGCACCGCGGCCAGCGCCTTGTCGGCCGCCGACGTCCGGGCTTCCTTGAGTACCTCGAAAATAATGGGTTTACAGACCATGCGCGCGGTCCTCCCAACCTCGTTATCGGCGCAAAGGGTAGGCCGCATCAGGTACGTTCGGCAGGGTTGCGGACTATCCCGAATTCTTCACCACTGAGACACAGAGAACACGGAGAAGCAGATAAATCATGCCGTTTCAGCAGGCTAACTCATAAGTCCTGCATTCTGTGTGCTCTCCGTGTCTCTGTGGTGAGATTGTTAAACATCCGGGCTGTCCGGCTCTGAGACCGATAATCTTGCGCCAGGAGTACAGCGGCCTTTTCGCCGGTCCATGATCCAGCAGAACAGATACCCGGCACCGGTCAGCAGCCAGAACCAGGCGATGCCGCCCGTGAAACGCCCTTCGATGATAGAGAACAGCGCAAATCCGCCCAGGACCAGGGCAGCCCCGACGCCTTCCCACTTCCAGCCGACTATCAGCCCTATCCAGAGCGCCAACATGAGGTGCAACTGAGCATTGACCGCCCAGGGCTGACCCCATGGATTGGGCGGCCCTTCACCAATCGCGATCAGGCCCATCAGCAGGAAGATGGCTACCCCGACGAGCCGGGCGAGCCAGCGAACAACGAGCACGATCAAACATCTTTTGTCCAACAACAATGTGGCTTCCGTTGTCATGGCTACAAGCAACTCAGCCTCCCGCCCGCATCGTGTCCAGAGTCCACATAGGAACCTCCTCTGCGTGGTAAGCAAACACTTACATGCCCCCTAAAGAAAAAACGCCACTTACTTCCGGTTTGTCTCCAGCAGTAACTGCCCCACCCCACGGAACAGCGACTGCCGTTGGCGGTCGTCCATGAGCCCCAGTTCGCGCGAGATATTCGAGACGGTCCCGACGCCGACCAATGCCCACGCGGCCATGTTGCTGTCAGCGCCTGCCTTTGCACCCGGCCCGCCAAGCTGCTCGACGATGAAGCGGTGGAACCGGCCGTACATGCGCCGGAGGGCTTCGCGGATCTGGGGGTCGTCGGTCTCGCTCAGCCCGGCGAAGACGATGCGGTACAGCCCGGACTCGCCGTGGTGAACGGCCTCATATTCCAGGACGCGCTGGGCCGGCGGTTCTTTCCCACCCTTGGCCAGCAGCTTCAGCCAGATATCGAGTGAGGACTCCGACACATAGTCGATAGCTGCCAGGAACATGTCCTTCTTGCTGGGCCAGACGCGATACAGGACGTTCTCGCGCACGCCGCAGCGCCGGGCCAGTTCGGCCGTGGTGGCCCGCCGATAACCCAGTTCCGCGAACGCGGCCGCCACCACCGGCAGCAGGCGGTCGCGATGTCCCTTGGGTTGTACCGTGGCTCGGGGCATAAGTAAGTGTATACTTACTTCCGACCGGTCTGTCAACTGGTTCATTCCAACCACCCGGGTGGTTGTTTTCGTGCAGTCGCCGGCACAGGATCGGCCTCAGTGAGCCCCAGAGCCGCGTTCATTCCTTGGCACGAGGTTTGCTTGCTTCTGAACAGTGACGTGGGGAGTACGGACCATGAACCAGCGAGAACCGCTCGAACTGGGATATGCGACCAAGGAGAGCCCCCGGAAGACACACCACCTTTCTGACTGGTGCTGGCTCGTGGGTCTCACGGTAACCGTTTGTGCCCTGGCCTTTTCAATCTGGTTTCGCCCCGAGAACACCCAAGGGTCCGCTGTGCGGCCAATCTCAGCGCAATCGGCGGATCCTGCCTCACCTACGCGGAAGCAAACGGCGGCAGTCTGCCCGTATCGCTCGATGTGCTCACCTACGGCAAGCGCGCCTATCTCCAGCCCAAGCAGCTATTCTGCCAGGTCTGCGGCGGCGCGTTCATTTACGTCCCGGGTCATACGAACCAGGGCGACCCCACGGAGATCCTCGCCTACGAGCCACTGAGTTACCACAAAGGGGAAGGTGGGAATGTGCTGCGGCTGGACGGCTCGGTGAAGTGGCGCAGCGGGAAAGACTATGACGAGGCCATGGCCCGTGTCAAGGCCCATCTGCGATCCATACCCAACCTGCCGGCGCAGTAAGCAAGACGGCAAACCCGAGTACCGCTGTGACCGCCCACGTCGGGCCTGAGGACCCGACCTGCACTTTGCGCGCGGGAACTGAGAGGTGACGGGTGAGAAGGGAGAACTGGATGGGATGAGAGATGGTTGCCGGCCATCGCCAGTTTGCAAGGCAGACGGCAAGGGGCTACCATGTAAAGGGTTACATCGGGAGGATGCCATGAGCACAACTGGTCGTGATTTGCTTGCGGCGTTCGATGCGCTTGATCCTGTCGAGAAACAGCAAGTGGCCGTTGAGATCCTGCGCCGGTCGGCCGGGGTCGATGACCTGACCGAGAAAGCCTTCGACGAGTTGGCGGACGAGCTGTTCCGAGCTTATGACGACGAGGAGGCGGCCGGTGCCGGGGATTGACCGCGGGGAGGTCTGGCTGACGGATCTGGGCTCCGTCGCCAAGATCCGGCCCTGCCTTGTGCTCAGCATACGACCCGAACCGCAGGATCGGGTTCTTGTCACCCTGGTGCCGCATACGACCAGCGTGCGGGGAAGTCGCTTTGAAGTCGCGGTGCCCAAATCGTTCCTCAAGAGCGGGGCTTTCGATGCTCAGGGGCTCGTCACCGCTGCGCCGGCACGCCTGATTCGCAAGCTGGGGCACCTGCAGGCGACGGAACTGGCGCTGGTGGAGGAGGCGGTCAAGCGGTGGCTGGGGCTGACCACCTGACTGAATGACGGACGAACCTGGGACTCGTACTGGCCGGGCAAGGCCGGGTATGGCTTACGTAGCAGGCCAGAATCAGTGATGTGCGGTTTTCTCCACCTGGCGAGGAACCGTGATCGCTAAGGCATCATTTGACGCGAGTATTGAGGACGATGGGCGCATTTTCTGATCCGTCTTCGTTCGTCGGCACAAAGACTGTGTGAAGCACGTCCCCCTGTGGAGTTGGTGTAGCAAAATCTGCGATGTATCCGATCCGAGTTCCGGATTCCGTGTAATCCCAGATCTGGAATACCTGTCCTTGGAAACATCTCTTTTGAAACGTCAGCACTGCATGGATGTTTGTGAGCGGTATCTGTTGGTGGTCCTCGATCAGTAGTTCGACGGGGCCAGTGTTCCATTCAATGTCTTCAAGCACATCAGGGCCGACATTGAACCATTCCGGGTGAATCTCCCTGAGTCTGTCCAGGGTGCAGTTCGGGAAGTCAGAGAACTCGTGGGCTTCAGCACTGCGAATTCGGAGTTTACGCACGCCCGACAAAGGTGGAAGCGGCTGGTTGGAAAACACACGCGGCGTCGTCCCCGTCTTGATGAAGACACCAAACACCACAACTCCGCCGCTCGTTCTGAAGGCAAAATCAGATCCAATCTCGGTAATAGTCTTGACGTCTCGAAGAATCACGCCACATGTCCTACCCGCATCGATTGCTGATGGTGTAAAACCTGTCGTACTGACCGCAACGGCTTGATTAAACTGAAATCGGATCCGTCTGCCGGCCAGTTGTTCAATCCAATCCGATCCCTGCTTTCCTTGGGATGGGCGATCTCGACACTCGATCAATACTCGATACGGGAGAGTCCCAAGCTTGCCTGCTATCTCGATATCCAGCTCAGCGAGTTGGGTGCCAGTCTCGCCAAACACGCGTCTCCTCGACTGGACACGGAACTGTTGCGGGAGCAATGCTCGTTCAATTGACGAGACGAGTTCTTCGAGAGCCTCGCCGGAATTTGTTTTCTTATGTGTTTTACCCATTGGATTCTCCATCTTCCGGCGACATGAGGTTCGTTTTCGCCTGTATTCACAGGGCAAGTCGTCACCTCATTATGCGGCGTTGTAAGTGTCATCCGGACAATCCGGCGCTACTCAGTTGCTTGGCTGGTGATCTCGAGGTAAAGATCCAGCAGCGAAAGCGGTTGCGGTTGCTGCGGGGTGGTCGAGAGTTCCAGCGTGTTCGTGCCTTGGCGCAGCGGGGTTTCCTTCAGAACGAATTCCAGCCAGTTGTCGCGGAGCCGGCCGGGGGACAGGGCCTTGCCGTTCAGTAGTGCGCGCAACTCTTTGGGGTCGGGCGGGGTTTTGAATTGCAGGCGCAGGGTGATGCGGGTGGAGGCGTTTGGAAGGCGGGCAGGATGATCGGTCCCCAGGCGGGCAGGATGCCCGCCCTCCGAGCTGGCGGGATGGTTGGCCTCCCCGCCGGGCAGGGTTTCGCCGATTGGGAAGTCGATGCGGGCCGGCTTATCGGGGGCTATTGAAACGGGGTTGGCCGGGTTGAGGATCGGGGCCTGGATGAATTTCTGGTGCGGGACGGGCATGGAGCCTGTGCCGCGGATGCTGGCGAAGTAGGTGCGATCAAGCTTTTGCAGCACGGACGGGTCGCCGAGCTCGCGCCAGAGGGGGCTTTCCGGGTCGAAGAAGTTGAACAGGTAGACGCCGTCGGCGCCTGAGGCCCACACGTTCATGGCCCGGCCGCGGTAGGCGGCCAGGGTGCTGCGGAGCTTGCGGGCGGATTCGTCGCGGACGCGCGACTCGTCCAATGAAGGATATACCTTGACGCCGTAGCGGTGGCCGAGTTGGACGCTGTATTCCCAGGGGTTGAACTGGGCGTAGCCGCTGACGATCAGCAGGTCCACCAGGCCATCGGCCAGCCACTTTTCGAGGTCCAGGCCGATGTGCCGGCAGTACTCGACGGAGTCCGGGACGCGCACGGCCAGCAGGATGGGCCGGCCGCGCTTCCGGCCGGTGGCGTGGGTCATGGCCCGGATCCGGCGGAGCAGGCCGGTCATGTGGCCGCGTTCCTCATCGCCGCAGGGTTGGCCCTGGCCGGAGCATTTGAAGAAGAAGGCGTGGCGGAAGAAATCGAGCTCGATGCCGTCCACGGCATAGTTCTGACAGACCTCCTCGCAGTAGCGGAAGGCGAGGTCGCGGATTTCGGGCACGGCGTAGTCAACCGAGGACCATGTGCCGTACTTGGGCCGCTTTTCCTTGCTGCCGATCAGCCATTCAGGGTGCTCTTGTTTGAGGCGATTGGCCCGGAACATCACCGGCCCGTAGGCGGCTCCCGAGGCGTCGTGGGTGTCGTTCATGCGCATGGACCAGAAGAGCTCGATGTTGTGCCGGTGGGCGAAGTCCACCATGATCGCGAGGGGGTCGAGGCCCTTGTCGAGGAACTCACGGGTGCGGTTGGGGGCGAACATGGCCTCGCGGGTGTCGAAGACCTGCCCCACTTTGGTGTTGTGGGTGAACAGGCCGAAGCCGGAGCTCCAGGTGCAGTAGAAGATCGCATCCACATGCGAGCCGGCAAGGGGCGTGGTACGGGCGCGCAGCAGGTCCTCGGCGGTGGCCGCCTTGCAGAAGTAGATGGGCTCGTTGCCGTCGTTGTTGAAGATGACGCGGCGCGGGCGGTTGACGGCCTGCTGGTGCAGGGCTTTCCAGGCAGCGTCGTCGGGCTGAGACTGGCCGGTGGCGGCAAGGGTGCAGAGAATGGACAGCAGAAGGGTGAGCGTAGTATTCATGGCGGGTATCGTATGGGAGGCCGCTGGATAGGGCAAACGGAGTGATGACTGATGAGCGTCAGGCGGTCATTCTTCAGAACCCCATTGCTGCTCTGATGTCCCCCCCTGACACCCACTTCTCACTTCTCACTTCTCAGTTCTCACTTCTCACTTCCTCAGTAGTTGAGCCCGCTGTTGCGCAGATGCACGTACGGCTCCAGGTCCCCGTGGCTGGTCCCGCCGACCACCTCCCCGACGTAGATGCGGTGGTCGCCCGAGTCGGCAAAGGTCATCACCCGGCAGGCCAGGTAGCCGGCGCAGGCCTCGATGATGATCCCCTCGGGCACTTCGCGGATGGGCAGGCCCTCGAAGGCCGGTTCATCGGGCCGAAAGCCTTTGCCGAAATGCCTGAACATGGGGCCGCGTTCTTCGGGCACCAGGTTGAGCACGAACCGGCCGGAACCTTCAATCAACTCCTGAATCGGCCGGCCGTGCTTGACGGCCACGGTGACGGCCGGGGGCTGGAAACCGGCCTGCTGTACCCACGAGGCCAGCATGCCCGTGGAGCGGCCCTCGTGGCTGGCGGTGACGACGAAACACCCGCTGGGAATCCGCCCCAGCGGCCGGCTGATCTGTTGTTCGAGCTCTTGGTTCATAGCCCTGGATTTTAGCGGCCTGCCGGGGGCCGGCGTTTATTTGCAGCTTCGAAATGATTGCCTGATGAAGCAGTCAGCGCGGGCTTCGCCCGCAGCACAAGGGTTCGGGGTTCAGGGTTCAGGAAATCTTGCCGAGAGAACCAGAAATCACGCGACATCATTGAAAAAGGAAAGAGTATCAGTGATGAGAATTCTTTCGCGCAAGCAGTCCGGCGCCAGCCTCGCTCTGCTCGCGAATAACGGTCACGAGGCCTCGCAAGGCGTCGAGCACGCCAGGAGCCCGCTTCAGTCGGGCTTGCGGTTGATGCCGACGGCACCTTCATCGGTTGTCCAAATCGTGAACCCACCTCTGGAACAGGTGGGCCACCCGTCGAGCCGGGGGGTTGGCTTCAGGCGGCCGGTGGTTGCCGCCACCTTCAGGTGGACGCGCGCCACGAAGGGGCGGCGCAAGACGCTTCACCAGCATCTCACCCCGCACGGCTCAAGCGCCGTGGCACACACATTATGTTCCCGGGTTGTCTGACCAACAGGCACGGTCATTGGGTTGGGTCAATGAATTGGGACATTGGGTTTGCTGCCCGAATGCAGCCCGGACCAGTCGAGGCAGGATCTCGCCAGCGGGTCCGCGAAGCCACACGTCGGCCCGGCCTTCTTCGGGACCGATGCCGATAACGGACGCGCCCGACATTTGCGCTTCGTGCGGCAGCATGGCCGCAGGCATAACCACGCATGACGTGCCCACGATGAGGAAGCAGTCGCATTCGCGGGCCGCCTCCCACGAATCGCTCCAGGCCGGCTCGGCCATGGCATCGCCGAAGAGCACGATGCTGGGCCGGTGAAACACCTTCCGGCCGGGGCCATAGAGCGATCGAATGGCCCACAGAAGCCGCGGCAGCGTAAGCGGGCCGCGGGCGGCGCGCTGGAGCGAGCGCACGATGTCCTGCATCTGGGGCCGGGACAACAGCCGGACAAACTCTCCGTCCTTGCCGACGATCTCAAACAGCGAGCCGTGGACCTCGTGCACGGTGGTGCTGCCGGCGTCCTGGTGCAGGCGGTCCACGTTCTGGGTGATGACGGTCACGCGGGTGTGCTTTTCCAGGTCGGCGATGGCCCGATGCGCCGGGTTGGGCGCAGCCGCCGCCACCGGTGCGAGCACCTCCAGGAGGAACTCGGCCAACAGCTTGGGTTTGCCGGCGGCGATCTTGAGCAATCCGTTCCAGTTGGCGAACTGATCCGGCGGGAAGCGCTGCCAGAAGCCGCCGCTGTCACGGAAAGTGGCGATCCCGCTCTCGACCGACACGCCGGCGCCGGTAAACACGACCACATGCCGGGCGGAACGAAGCCATTCGGCGGCGCGGAGTATGGAGGCATTATCAAGGTGCATGATGATCTCCATTCCAGCGCAGATACAGGTAATAGCGTCCCTCACGGTGCTCCACCCGGCAGGCTCCGCCGAATGCTTTTTCGAGCAGCTCCGAGGAAAGCACCTCCTCCTTCCGGCCGGCCGCGAGCATCCGCCCCCGGCGAAGCACCAGCACATCCTCGATCCAGGGGCCGATCTCTTCGATGTGGTGTGTTACCATGACCATGGTGGGAGCATCCGCCTCGCGTGCGAGCCGTTCCAGGTGGGCCAGGAACAGTTCGCGGGCGGCCGGATCGAGCCCGGCGCAGGGCTCGTCGAGGATGAGCAGCAAAGGGCGGTTGATCAGGGCCCGGGCGATCAGCACGCGCTGCTGTTCGCCCTGCGACAACAGCCGGTAGGCGCGTTCGGCCAGCGGCGCCGCGTCCACCCGCTCCAGCGCCGCCCGGGCCGCATCCCACTCGTGGGGCTCGAAATCGCGGTAGAGGCCAATAGAGGCATCCAGCCCCGACACGGCCACCTCGATGGCCGTGCTGTGCATGGGAAACTGATGCAGCACCGCCGAGCTGACCCAGCCTACCGCCTTGCGCAGCTCACGCAGGTTGCAATCCCCAAACCGCTGTCCCAACACCGACACCTCGCCGGCGCTGGGCCACTCGTAGCCGGTGATAATCTTCAACAAGGTCGTCTTGCCCGAGCCGTTGGCTCCCAGCAGGGCCCAGTGCCGGCCCGGCTCAATCCGCCAGCAGATTCCCGAAAGGATCGGCCGGCCTTCGCGTAGGTAAGTAATGTCTCGAAGCTCAACGATCGCCATGGTTGCACATCCAGGAAGCAGAAAGTTGCAGAGTATACCCCCGTGGACGGCCGGCTTGTATGCTCTGGGCATATGATCCAGGGCACATGAATCAGGAGCACAACAATGCCTAAACTGACAGTGGAAGGCGTGGGCACCTTCGACGTCCCCGAGGGCAAGCGTCTGGTCCTGGCTCTGGAGGACGAGGCGGGCGTCGACCAGTTGCATGCCTGCGGCGGACACGCCAAATGCACCACCTGCCGGGTCGAATTCATCACCGGGGAGCCTGAACGGATGACGGAGGCCGAGAAGGGGGTGCTGACCGCACGGGGGCTGATCCAGCAGCCGGGCCTGCGACTCAGTTGCCAGATCGTCTGTGACCATGATATGGCCGTGCGGGCCATCTCGCGCCTGGCCGGCAGCGGCCGGCCGGACACCGGCAAGCGGCCGGAGGAAGAAATCATCCCGCCGCCAGTGTGGACGAAGCGAGACTAAATCGGACCGGCAGCGCCGGCGCGCCGGCAGCGCCAGATGGGACGGAATGGCCCAAGGGGCCTGCTTCGTCTCATCCGTCCGATCCGCCCGATCGGTCGGATCCGCCGGATCCGTCTGATGATTCGAATTGGTCCCCCCCCTACCGCGCCGGGGCACTGGCCGGTTGCGTGGCCACCGGAGTAATGAAGATCGGGAACCGCGGACCGAGCACTATGGCTTCCGAGGTGGTAATCAGGTCGCCGTTTCGCGCGTAACAGATCGCCTCGCCCTGCGGTTCTCCGAGCAGGCTGATGGCTTGCGGCTTTTCCTGGAAGATGGTCTCGAACGGCCGCCCCGGCGGCAAGGTGAACTCGTAGGCCGCCAGGTAAGTCCGCAGCACGATCCGCCGCCCGTCGGGCGCCACCGCTCCGCCGGTCACCATGCCAGGGACCACTTTCGAGAGGTCGGTCACGAATTCCAGGACATGCACGGATCGGCTGTTCCACCGGATCGAATCCCCCGGGAGCCGGTAGACGCGGGCCATTACCTGGTTGCGGACGTCGCGTTTGGTCACGATGTAAAGATCGCCGGATTCCGGGTGCACCAGCAGGCATTCGGCATCATAACGGCCGCTGGGGTTGCCCGCCGGCTGGCCTGGCCGGGCCGGATCGGGGTAGTCGAAATGGATGAATTCAACGCGCACCTCCTGCCGGATCGGCCCCTGTGTCCAGTCCACCCGGGGCTCGGCAAAGCGAAGAATGCGGGTGTCCGCGCGCCGACACGGGGGATTATTGCCGCCATCGAACACATACAGGGTATGACCCGGCCCGGGGGCCATGTCCTCCCAATCGCTGCACCTGGCCCCGCGCAACTCCACGTAGCCCAGGTCGGCGGCCACCCGGCGCTGCCGGTCGGCCGCGGAAAGGCGGAGGGCATAGACGCGCGGCCGCTGATCCGAATCGTTGCACGTCCAGAACACATCCGGATCGAAATGGCTGGGCGCGATTCCGCTGGATTCCCTGATCTGGTCGCTTTTTGAACGAGCCAGGAACGCGTGCGGCCCATAGGCGCGCTGCGGACCGGTTTCCACGGCAGCGTCGCCGGCCAAAGCGAGACGGGAACAGACCATTACGAATGCCGAAACGCCGAGCACGGAAACCTGAAGCCTGAAAACCAACGGGCGAAGCCCGCGGCGTGTCCTCGCGAGTTGATTCCTCCAGGTTGCCGCGGCTGTAAGCACGATCACCCTCCGCATTCCTTCCCCGGGAACCGATCCTTTCCGCTCAGACACGATTCGAAGATGAAATAATCGTTGATGTCCACGTCGTCGTCGGCATCCAGGCGGGCATGGTCGCAGGCCCGGGAGGCTTGCAGCATCGGCATCGCCATCATGCAAACCATGAACCGTTGCATATCCGCTTCGTCCACGTCGCCATCACGATCATAATCGGGTCGCACCGGCCGGATGACCAGCTCCATGGGGATCTTCAAAGGGCTGTTGTAGGCATCCATCGAGAGGATAGAGAGCTGCGCCCGGTGAACGCCGGGCCTCAGATGACCGGCGGAATAGCTCACGTTGATGACCTGCAACTGCTCGCCCGCGAGGCGGCCACTGGCGGGCGAAACCGTCAGCCAGTCCGCATCGCTGACGATCACGAACGAAACCGGCTGGCCGCCGGAGGTGCTGAGAGCAAAGGTGTCCATCTCCGGCTGGAGGCCGACACGGCTCGACCGCTCGATCTTCTCCGTGCTGGCCACCAGCGGAATCGTGACCATCTGGTCGATCCCCAGGCGAAGCACCTGGGCCGAATAAGGCGGCACCGTGAGCATGAGCGGGTTGCTGGCCGGCAGCGAGGCGGTTTCGATACGTGCGTCAGCCAGGTCAATGTCCTGCCCGACCAGCGTGCGCACGTCCGCCTCCGGCCGGACGGTGCAGCCGCGCAGGTTGATCCGCGTGCGCACCGGCCGGTCGCTGGAGCGGTTCATCAGGATGGTGTAGACCTCGTTGCCGTGCCGGGTGGTCGTGGCGGAGAGGACCGGCACGGCATCAACGCTCGGCGTGGCCCCGTTGAAATCCGTCGCCCCATTCTTGGGGCCGACATGGCCGAAGGAGGCGGTCTGCACGTCGGTTCGCACCAACTGGGTGCCGATCCGCCCGGCCAGCAGCTTGAAAGCGGCGGCGTTGGGGCGTTCGCTGCCGTCACCTTTGAGCGTTCCGCAGGGATAATTGCCGAACAGGTGATGATAATGCGTGCGCGGCGTGGGCCACTCCAGCAGCACGCGCAGGGCATCCACGTTGTGAAGCTGCTGCTCGAATCGATCCGCCGCCAGCGGCATGGCGCCGGCCGTCGTCTTCCACTCGATCGGCTGAACCTCGTCAACCCAGGCCCGCAGGTTCTTCCCCTTCAGGCGGATCACCAGGTCGCATGTGGTCGTGTCCGGCTTGGGCGCGCCGGTCAGCACGATCCGCTGCCAGGTGCCGGCCTGCGTTGCGGTGGTCAGGCCGATGATCTGTCCCTTGCTGGGGCCGTCGTTGGCCTGGCGCAGGATGGCATGCAGAGCGGTGGGCGAATCGGTCTTGACCCACAAGCCCGCGCCGATCATGGCCAGGGGCAGCCGGCCCTTGAGGGAGATCTCCTGCCGCACTTCCGCGGCCCGGCCCTCGGGGCCGGTGACCAGTTCCAGGCCGGCAGATCCGCGTCGCGCCGCCTCCGGCCGGACCGTTGCCGAACCGGTGCCCTCGGGTTTGATCTCAACCGTCCAGCCCTTCGTGCCCTCCTCAAAACCGGCGTTGGGCAAGGGCCGGTTGTCATTCGGCCGCTTGCCCCAACACTTCATGTTCCACTCGGTCCACTCCAGCGGGACATGGTATTTCAGTTCCGGGTCCACGTATCCCCCCAGGCGCGGGTTGGGTATCCCATGGCGAAGCGACAGGATGTTGGTCAGGTTGTGAACCGTCCAGATGAGCGTGTCGCCCGTGTTACCGCCGTAGGTGTAGAAATGTTCCTGTACGGCATCGATGAGCCCGGCCTCGGCCAGACGGTTGACCTCCGCCGTCCAGGCCAGGTTGACGGCCCGATCGGGCGCCTGGGTCGGGTCCTGATTATTGCCCATAGAGGGATAACCCACCATTACGAAGTAAGGCAGGACATCGGTGGCCTTGCCCTCCGTTTGCTGGGCATCAATCAGGGCCTGGAACATGGCCCGAACGTAGGCCTCGCAGGTGGCACCGTAGATCTCCGGGGGCCAGTCGGTCCGGGCCTGGCCCCAGTTCTCGTTGCCCAGTTCGAAATGGGTCAGGGGCCGCTTGCCGGCGACCGCACGCTCGATAGTGTACTTGCGCATCAGCTCCACCGCCTCGGCCAGCGTGCCGAAATGGTAGTCGGTGTTGCCGCAGGGGTTGGGGGCAGTGTGCCGGTAGCGGATGCGCTCCTCGAGGGGCGCGCCCGGCGGCGGCATACCTTCCAGGCCTTCCGTTCCGCCCTGCATGTTGAGCGTATAGTACGGCTCCGCCTCGATGGCCTCGCAGAAATCCAGAAACTCGTCCACCGTCATCTGGCCGGGCGCCGGATTCCTCCAGTTGTACCGATCGGCCAGGCACCCGTTGGGGAACCGCACCGTCTTGATACCCATCTCTTTGACTCGCGCGAGCGTGGCGGGATTGACGGCCTGGGCCCGGTCCACCGCGGATTGGGTGAGGTTGGTGCCGACCAATTGCGGGCTCACCTCGTGGATGGTCTCCTGGGGGTAGATGTCGATTTCGGCCGTCACCTGCTCGGGCAACGGCGGCCAGGCCTGTCGGGGCGATTCCTGACCCCAGGCGATGGCCGACCACGCCAGGCCCAAACCACAAGCCCACAGCACAGGAAGGCTTCGCGTGGAGTCGTTCATGTCGTTTCCGTGCCTCCGTGAGGAATCATTCGCCCAACAGCCGCAGACGCAGGCGGTTCAACGCCGCTTTGCAGGTGCGGTCACGGATTTCATCGCGGGTCAGGCAGTCGCCCAGACGATGCTCGGTCACCTGGCAGCCTTCAGCGTCGGCCAGACCGATGTAAACCAGCCCCACCGGCTTCTGCGCGGTACCTCCGCCGGGGCCGGCAATGCCGGTGACGCTCAGGGCGAAGTCCGCGTTGGCCCGCTGCCGGCAGGCCGTGGCCATGACCTCGGCCACCTCCCGGCTGACCGCTCCGTGCCGGGCGATCAGGTCGGCCGGCACGCCCAGCAGGGCCGTCTTGGCCTCGTTCGCGTAAGTGACCACCCCCTGCAGAAAGTAACGGCTGCTGCCGGGAATGTCCGTGAGCCGGCCGGCCAGCAGTCCGCCGGTGCATGACTCGGCGGTCGCAATCGTCTTCTGCTTATCGAACAGCAACGCCGCCACCGCCGCCGCCAACTGGTCGTTATTCTCGCCGAAGACCAGCGTCCCGAGCCGCCGGCGGATCTCCTCGCGGTCGCGATCCAGCAGGGCCTGGGCTTCCGCGCGCGTCCGTCCTTGAACGTGGATGCGGACGCCGATCACCGTCTGCTGGGCGGTCGTGCCCACCGTGGGGTTCCGACCACGGGCCATGAGATCCCGAATTTTCTCAGCGATATCCGACTCGCCGGCCCCGAAGCAATACAGCGTGCTGGCCAGGATCACCCCCTCGCCGGCCAGCGGAGCCAGCACCGGCAGCACGTCGCGGTCGTACATCACGCGCATCTCGCGGGGTACGCCGGGCATGATGAAGATGAGCGTATCTTTCCACCTGGCCCGGATGCCGGGGGCCGTCCCGCAGGTGTTGGTGATCGGCTCGCTGCCGGTGGGGAACATGGCCTGCACGATGTTGGCCTCCGGCATGTCCCGCCCGCGCGAGGCGAAGAACGCGCGGATCTGCTCGACGTATTCTTCGCGGCGTTCGAGCCCCACGCCCATCAGGGCGGCCAGGGCGTCGCGCGTGAGGTCGTCGGCCGTCGGCCCCAGCCCGCCGGTCACCAGCACCACGTCCACCTGCGCGCAGGCCCGCTCCAGCTCCTGGCGGATAGGCTCCAGCTCGTCGGGGACGGTCACATGCCATTGGACACGGATACCCAGCTCAGCCAGCCGTTGCGAGAGCCACGCGGAGTTGGTGTCCACGGTCTGGCCAAGGGTCAGTTCAGTTCCGATGCTAAGAATTGCGGCATTCATAGAGAGAGTATAAATCCTTCTTCGGACCGGCCACGATCATCTTGAAGTGTCCTTCACCAGCCGCTCCACCGCCGCGGTGAGTCGCTCCTCGATGTCTCCGGCCCAGCGCTCCGCCGGCAGGCCGTACACGGTGAAGGACCCGCTCTCATACCCTCCCTCTTCCCAGACCCGTTTAGAGGGGATATAAGCGAACACGTCATTGCTGTAGCCGGCCACCCAGGTGGTCGGCCCGAAGCGCCGCTTGAAATTCAACGCGTAATCCACCACCACCTCCCCGCCCATCGCGATAAGGAGCTGATCGCCCAGCCGCCACACCGTCACCGGGCAAGGATACGATTTCGGGAACTCCTGGCCCTGTTCAAGCTGCCGCAGCATCCGCTGGCCCCACCGGCGGAGAAGCATTTGCTGGGACTCGGCCGCTTCCTTCAGGCGGGCCTCGGTCGGAGTGGACTCATAGGCCAAGGGCACGAACTCGAAGGCCGTCCGTACCCGCGGAGCTACCGGCCGCATGGGCTTCTCCAGCGCCGCCGCCACCCCTTCGGCCAGCATCCGACCGTATCGCTCCGCCAGCTCCACCTTCCGCCGGGGAAGCGGGTTCTGATCGGCCCCGCAGGCCTCCCAGAACATCGCCTGGGTCTGGGGCCAGCGCTTCTCCAACTCGGCCTGGGCAAACCCCGCGTAATCTCCGCACCACTGGTAGAAATTCAGCGTCGTGTTATGGCAGGAATAGCCGAAGACCACGGCCAGCAGCTTGCCTGGGCGAGTCGCTTCGGCCGAGTCCGCCGGCCCCTCCACCTCCCGCACGGCCAGCACCGGCACGGAGTGATCCACCGGACCCTCCAGCGGCGTGCCCGCCTCCTGAAGCTGGGGTACCTCGGCCTCTTTATTGTTCCGGCGGTTCACCGCGAACGTGCACTTGCCCTCGACCGCCCACAGGGTGACCGGCCTGAGGCGCGCGAGCGCCTCGCCGATGGCCGTCACCGTCTTGCGCTCCAGCTCCCGCGAGTAGGCTTCAATGTCGGCGATCCGCTCCTCGCTGAGCGCGTAGCAGTCAAACAGCGATTCGCGCAACACCGGCCCGCAATGCGTATGCGATGCCGTCAACAGGAACTGATCACGCCCCAACTCGTGACGACTCTTGAGCTGGGCCGCGATGTTCTCGTAAATCGTCTTGGGAAAGCCCAGCAGATCCGCGGTGACCAGCACCGCCCGCCGGCCCTGCGGGTCCTGCAGGGCCAGCACTTTCACCCACAGATCCTGAAGCTTGCCCTCAGCCGGCTGGTTGCGGCTCGCGTAGCCGGCCATCCACAGCGGCTTCTCCGGCGTGATCACCACCCGCGACAGCCCGGCCTTCCATCCGGAGTGGCCGGAAGCCTGGTCGACCTTCGCGTCGGCCGCCAGGCCCCACGAACCCACCACCATCACCGTCGCCGCTATCAGGACACATGCTCGCCGCAAATTCATAAAACGCTCCTCTGCATGGCCAGGCGCCTCCCACATGAAGGCGTCTGTCTTTCCGCGATCTTGCCGAGAACGTTCAGTCTACCAGAACCCCACCACGGCGTCCCGGTCTTTTGTCAGCAACGCCCCTGCCGGATGGCGAGCCGCCCCCCTGGCCTCGCTCGCTTCGCCCTTCCCTTGTCGCCTTCCGCCCGGTATCATCCCCGGCTCAAGCATGGATGCGGGATTCCCTTTAGCCACTCGGCCTCGCCGGCCGATGCATGTTCGACTCCCGAATCGATCCATGGAAAGCTCTTCAGTAAGCAGGGCGGGAGGCCCCGTAAGCTACCATGACCCACCATTTGTGCGGATTGCAGGTCGGCCGCTGGCCACTGGTTGCGGTGAGGTTCTCCATCGGCGCGGCCCTGATGCTGTCGCTGGCCTGCCGAGCCCCCCGCCAGCAGGCCACCCCGGTTCCCGAACCGGTGCAACAGGGCAGCAGCGTCGCCCCCTGCCCGGTCGAGGAGCCCCAGGTCACTGCCACCCGCCCCAGCCCCGCGCCCCCCTGTCAACAACACCTCACGCTGGGCGAATCCATCGAAGGGCGGCCCATCGAGCTTTTCGTCTTCGGCGAGGGCGGCGAAACCACCCTCATCATCGGCGGCATCCACGGCAATGAAGCCACCGGCAGCTACGTGGCCATCGCGCTGATCGAATACCTGAAGGAGCACCCCGATATCTACGCCGGGCGCTGCATCATGATCGCCCCGGCCGTCAACCCCGACGGTCTGGCCGCCGGCACCCGCGGCAACGCCAACGGCATCGACATCAACCGCAACTTCCCGGCAACCAACTTCCCGCGTCGTCCGGACCGGAAATTCGGCGGCGGCCGTAAGCCGCTCAGCGAGCCTGAAACCCAGGCCATCCGCGACGCCATCGAACACGCCCGTCCCGCGAAGATCATCTCCCTCCATTCCATTCGCCGCGGCCGGCACGGCAACAATTTTGACGGTCCCGCCCGTGACCTGGCCGAGGAAATGAGTCGTTACAACGGCTATCCGGTGCTCTCCACCATGGGCTACCCCACACCGGGCAGTCTGGGCTCCTGGGCCGGGGTGGATCAGGGGATCCCTACCATCACCCTGGAACTGCCCCGCGATGCCGACGGCCCCACCTGCTGGGCCGAAAACCGGGCCGCGCTTCTGGCCGCCATTCGCCTGTCGATGGGAGCGCCTGCTGACGTTGACCCACCCCTCCTTGGCAAGTAGTATCATGCGGCCATGCCAACGCAAACTGAATCCTTCTGGGCTCGTCTGACTGCCTCCCTGCGCCGCCGTCCGGCCGATGGCTCCGAACGCCAGCCGACGCCCCCGCCGCACGAGGAGGATCCGCTCATCCAGCCGGCCGACGCAGAGGTAGTCGGCGAACAGACCGCCCGCAGCGGCCCACTGGCCACCTGGCGCCGCCGGGACCAGGCCATCATCCAGCTCCAGGAAGGCTACGAAAAGGTCACGCGCGTCGTTGAGGAGATCCAGACCCACCTCGCCCAGCAAGGCGAGCGCACCGAACGGATCTGCAGCGCGCTGGAGCAGATCGCCCGGGCCATGGCCGAATCGCCCCAGATCGCCCGCCAGCAGGCTCAGACGCTGAACACGATCTCCACGCAGCTCGAGGCCGCCAACGTCCGCTCGCAACGGCTGGCCGACCTGATCAGCGAGATTCCCCAGGCCGCGCGGACACAGTCCGAAACCCTCGCCGGCATCAGCCGGCAGCTCGAACTCTCCAACGAGCAGGCGGTCATTAATTCACAGGTCATGGACCGCCTCGGCGGCAGCCTGCGCACCATCGGCGAGAGCAGCCAAACACAGGGCGAGATCCTGCGGGAAATGAGCCGTAAGGCCGCCGAGCAGAGCGAGCAGCTCGCCCGCCTCATCGAGCACCAGGGGCATCGCTTCATGGTGCTCTTCGCCGTGACCATCGTGATGGCCCTGGCGGCCGTCGCCGCGGTGGTCGTCGGGCTGGCCGTCCGGCCATGATCGGGTACACAGGCGCGCCGCCCGCACTCCCGCTCCAAGCTCTTGAGGGTCAATCCTCGATCGGCAGAATCAGCCGGCACAACAGAGCCGTTACCCGCTCCAGAACGTGTGCAGGCAGGCGACCTTTGACCCGCGCATGGCGGCCACGCCAATCAATGCACTTGACCTGGTCCGCGATGACAGCACTGTTCTCGTCGATCCGAACCAGAAACGGCCAAGGCTTGTCCACTTGCGAAGTCATGGGGCAGACGATAGCCAGCCCAGCTTTGAGGTTGTATTCGCGATGCGACAATACAAGCGCAGGGCGATGACCGGCCTGCTCGTGCCCCACCTGAGGATCGAAGTCCAGCCACACCACATCGCCCCGCGAGGGACACAAGCTCCGAGGCATCACCAGACCTCCCGGCCAACAGGTTGCCCCCAATCAGCAAGCTCCGGGCGGTCCTGCGGCTTGATTTGGGCCAGAAGCTCCTTGAGCGAAGGCACTTGAACGGGCCGCAGAATCAGCCGATCCTCTTCGCGGGACACTTCCAACTCGACACCTTCCCGGATAGCGGCTTGCCGGGCAATCTCTTTGGGTATTCGGACGCCGAGACTATTGCCCCATTTCTGGACTCGAACAGTCATGACGAACCTCCTCAGGATATACCATAGGATATACCCTGCGTCACGTCCAGACCACAAGCGGGCAATCAGCAGCGTTCACCTCGTGGTATCCCACCCCTCCTGCCTGAGCGTGCCGATGAAATGTGGCTCCTCCGTGTAGCCCGGGACCATGGGCATCACGTTCCGCTCGCCCAGCAACTTCGCGAAATCAAGCCCGCCGTTGCGCAGCGCGTCCGCGAAGCCGAGGGCGGCCACCGCATGCCAGATTACAAAGGCCGAATCAAAATCGATTTCGCGGCAATCCCTGTCCGGCTTGAACGGGCCCAACCTCTCCATCATATCTTGCCTGGCAATTCACTGGTTTCCGCGTAGAGCAGGTCCCTCTGCCTGTCCCAGTCGCCCTCCTCACTGTTAAGCCAAGTCGGAGGTCATGAGATTCCAGAGCAGATCGCTGAGCGTCTTGCGTTTGGATTTGGCTATGCTGTGTCCCTGTTTAAACCTTGAGTTGCCCGCATTCTCACATGTGCACGATCCCCCTACTTTTTCGGCGAGAAGCTGAAACAGGTCAGGGCCATCAGTTGCAGCAGCGTGGCGAGTTGCAGCCGGACGAGCTCCTCGGAGGGCATCAACTCGCCGCGCAGCCAGCCGAAGAGTGCCCAGGTCAGGGCGGCGATGGCCCCCATCTGTAAAATGGACCCCACCAGCTTGCCCAGCGAGAATTCCTCCGCCCGGGTGCGTTTGTCCACCGTCCGCAGGAAGGCGAGGATCTCCTGAAGGATGACGGCCGCGTCGTTCGCCGACTCGGAGCCGCCGGCCCTGGCGGACTCTTCGCGCCGGCCGGCCTCAGTCTGCATCCCTGGCGACGCCTGTTCCGCTCCGCCCGGGTCCCCGCCGGCCCGCCGGGTGTACTTGAGCACGATCTCGGCGGCCTCCTCGACCGAATCGGCCACGAAATCCACGTCGCCGCCCTTGCGGGGCGACTCCGTCGATCCGGGTCGGCGAACCAGAACCGTCCGGCAGCCGGCCGCATGGCCGGCTTGGGCATCGTGCAGGGAATCGCCGATCATCCAGGAGCCGGCCAGGTCGATCTTGCGCTCCAGCGCCGCCTGCAGGATCATCCCTGGCTTGGGCTTGCGCAGCTCGCTGTCCTGGCGGTATTTCTCAACTACCGCTTCTTCGCCGGCCAGGTACGGGCAAAAGTAGATCGCATCGATCCTGGCCCCCTGCTCGGCAAACAGGGCCACCATGCGATCGTGGATTCGCTCCAGCGTGGCTTCGTCGAACAACCCCCGGGCGATCCCCGATTGGTTGGTGACGATGACGTTCTCGAATCCGGCCGCCGACAACCGCTTCAGGGCCTCGGCCGCGCCCGGCAGGAGCTCCACCTGGGCCGGGTCACTGATGTAGCCAGGATCCCGGATGAGCGTATTGTCCCGATCCCAGAAGACTGCTACGGATTGCATGGATAACAATATGGGGGATTCCGGGCCGGGGTGCAATGGGGGCCTGGGGTTACCTGTTCTTTGTTCTTTGTCCTTGGTCCTTTGTCCTTGGTCCTTGATCACCGTTTTTTGCCCCACCAAGGACAAAGAACCAAGGACCAAGAACTACGTTCCCACTCGATTCCGCCTCGCTATAATTACGTCTTATATAGGGAAAAAGCATGCCTCCTTTCGAACGCCACATATTCGTCTGCACCAACGCCCGCGAGTGCGGCCACCCGCGCGGCTGCTGCAATACCAAGGGCGCCGAGGCCGTCCGCGAAGCCCTCAAGAAGGCCGCCGCCAAGCGCCTGGGCAAGCGCGTCCGCGTCAACGCCGCCGGATGCCTCGACCAGTGCGAGCACGGCGTCACCATGGTGGTCTACCCCGAAGCGGTCTGGTACGGATTCGTGAAGCTGGAGGACGTGGAGGAAATCGTCGAATCGCACTTGGTGAACGGGCACCCCGTGGAGCGTCTTCGCCTGCCGGACTCGTGCATCAACACCTCAAGTTGCCCGCATAAGGGGCGAGGGATGTAGGGACGAGGAGCGAGGGATAAGGGGTGAGGGGTCTGAAAGGTAATCTCATCCTCCCAGTTTCTGCACGATGGCGCGCATCATCCGGTTGAGTTCATCCAGACGCGCCATCAGCTCTTCGGCTGATTTTTGTGTCTGAGCATAAAGATAACTTCCCAGCAGGAGCTGAGTCTCGCGTTCCGCAACGGAACCCATGGCGGTCGATAAATGGTTGCGGAAATGGGCCCGACTCTTGACGTGCCCCTCTGCGATGTTGCTCGGAATTGAGATGGCCGCCCTCCTCATTTGAGCGACGAGACAGAACAACTCCTCCTTCGGCAGCAAGCGCGTCAGGAGATAGACATCCTTGGCCACCTCCATCCCCCGCTGCCAGATCTGCAGGTCTTTATAGCTTCTGATCTGTCCCACCGTCATCCCTCTCTTATCAAAGCAAGAGTCTCCCCTCTTCCCCTCACCCGCTCGTCCCTCGTCCCTCGCCCCTCGTCCCTCAAAGTGGAAACTCCAACACCTCCCCGGCCGTGTGCCGCTCCAGCAGCTCCCGCTTCACCTCGATCCCCCAACCGAACCCATCGAGCGGCCGTGGTTTGCCGCCGTAGCCGAATCGCACCGGCCGCTCGACCACGTCGCCCTTGAGCAGGAACGGACCATAACTGCCCTCTGCGAAGCTCACCCCCGGCACGTTGTCCAGGAAATGCCGTCCCGCCGCTGACAGGATGCTCGTCTCGCCCACCATGCAGCCGAGCTGGTACAGGATCCCGTGCTTGCGGGCGAAATGGGCCAGGCGCAGGCAGGCCAGGAACCCGCCGTTCTTGGCCAGGCGGATGTTGAACGCGTCGGCCACGCCCATCTCCAGCAGCCGCTCCGCGTCGCTCATCGACACCAACGACTCATCGTGCATGATCTTGACCGGCACCATCCGCTTGAGCCTGGGCAGTTCCTCCTCCTGGCCGCGGGCCAGAGGCTGCTCCACCGTGCTGATCGGAACGTCGTCCCAGGCACTCAGCCGCTCGATGGCCTGCCCGCCCGTCCAGGCCCCGTTGGCATCCAGCCGAAGTGTGGCCGTTCGCCCCAGCACCCGCTTCAACCCCCGCACCGTTTCCCGCACGCGTTGCTCGTCGTCGTCGTAGCCCACCTTGAGCTTGAAATCGCGCAGGCCGTACCAGCGCATCAGGCGGGCCCTGAACGCCAGCCGCTCCGTCCGCCCCGACAGCACCCCGCTGTAGCGGACCTTTTCGAGACTTCCCGGCCGGCCCAGCCCGGGCAGCCCCAGCCAGCTCACCGCCTCTTCGACAGGTCGCTTGAAATGCCGGCTATATGCGTCCAGCAAAGCCAGTTCCACCGCCGCCCGGGCCGCCAGGATGGTCTCGCCCTGCTCATCCACTGACGGCAGGGCGTCGATACGTTCCAACGCCTCCGGAAACGTCCCCGGGCGAAAGGTCAGCAACTCCTCGATAAACGTATCTTCGATGGAGGCCACCACGCCCCCCACCGTCTCGCCGGTCACATACGGCCGGGGCAGCGTCTCGCCGTAACCCACGGTGCCGTCCGCCAGTTCGATTTCCAGCACCACCGGATCGGCCGCCGCCCGCACCTGCGCCGCATGCTCAAACGGTTTGCGCAGCGGGATGGACAGCGCATACACACGAACCCGATCTATTGGACATGCCTTGCCCACAATGGAACCTCACGTCACCACCCTCAGCCCGGCACCAATCGACCGGCCAGTATACCCGCTGGACGCACAAGCTCCATCTCGATTGGGGTGTCTGCCCGCCGCCCCCGCACCAGCGTCGGCCCAGTGGCATTTGCTGACAATTTCGATTATCGTGGCCCCGCGCGGGACACCGGCATTGCCGGCCGATGACCCGACCGCACCGCCTCGATGGCTGAAACCCGCGCCAGGCGCCGGTGCATGTTGAGGTTTCGATGGATGCAAAAGGCAGCACACCCCTGATTCACCACTATCCCCCCGGTTTTCGTCCCCGCCGAGGCTTGAACTGGGGATTCCTCGGCCTGCTCTACACGTCCTATTATATGTGCCGGTACAATCTCTCGCTGGCCAACAAATCGATCAGCGACGAATACGGCTTCTCCAAAACGGACATGAGCAGCATCATCGGGACGGCCCTGCTGGCCTATGCTTTCGGCCTGATCATCAACGGGCTGCTCACCGATCGGATCGGCGGGAAGAAGGCCATGCTGATTGGCGCCGTCGGCACGATCGTCATGAACGTGCTGTTCGGAGTGGCCTCTTTCTGGGGACTGCTGTGGCTATTTGTCGCCATCCGCGGCATCGACGGGTACATGCAGTCGTTCGGCGCTCCCGGAATGACCAAGATCAAGACCGCCTGGTTCCCCAAGACGGAACGCGGCGGCTTCGCCGGCATCTTCGGATTGATGATCAATCTGGGCCGCGCGGGAATCTTCTGGCTCGGCCCGCACCTGCTTTCCGGGTTTGTCATCGTGGGGCTGATCCAAATCCCGCCGCTGCACTGGCGCTGGCTGTTCTGGGTCCCCTCGATGATCTGCGCCGTGGTCGCCATCGGCATGGCCCTGGTGGTGGACGAAACACCCGAAGACGCCGGTTATCCCGGCCTGATCCCGCTCGATCTCGATGATGACGGACGGCCAGACCACAGGACGTGCGTCCCCATCCGGGAGGTCCTTCCCAAGATCGTTTCCAACCCGGCCGTCTGGGTCGTGGCCTGCGCGTATGCCTGCACGGGCGCGGTCCGGCAGGTTGTCGATCAGTGGTTCCCGACCTTCATGCAGGAATTCCACCATACGGATTTGAACTCCGCCCGTTTTCTATTCCTCGGCTTCCTGATCCCGGCCGTCGCCTCGGGCGGGTCGCTGATCTCGGGCTTTATCTCGGACAAGATGTTTCGCGGCCAGCGGGCCCCCGTGGCCGCGGCGCTCTACCTGTCGGAAACTCTGATCATTCTGCTCGCAGCTCAGTTCCACTCCGCCAATGCCGCCGTCTTATTTCTTGTCCTCATCGCCCTCACGGCCAATTCGACGCATTCCATCCTCGGCACTGCCGCCGCGATGGACATCGGCGGACGAAAGATGACCGGCTTCGCCCTGGGTGTGATCGATTCGTTTCAGTATTTCGGCGGGGCACTGGCCATCCATTACCTGGGGCCGATCCTCACCAAGGGATGGGACAACTATTTCTACTTCATGGCCCCGTTCGGCTTTGTGGGCTTCCTCCTGATGGTGTTGGGAAACGGGGTCATCTATCGCGGTTCGCAGCGATAAGCCGCTTCGCCATTCGTCAGGTATTCAGGCTTCCGCCTCGGGCGTCATCACCCATTCGCGCGTCGTCATTCGTTATTCCCTGGACATTGGCGCCTCGGCATTGGCCATTTGATCCTCCGTGTGCTCGGCCTCCAGCCGGCGGAACATTTTGATGGCGTCGAAGAACCCGCCGAAAGTGATAGCCAGGCCCAGCCCGAAATAGCTGATGATCGCCGCCCACACCACGTATTTCCAAACCTGTTCCCATTCGATCATTGGTCACCTCCGGCCGCACCAGCCAGGGCCAATTGGTCATCCAGCGGCGGCGCTTCCCGTCGAGTCTCTCCTGATCGTCCGCTCGCCAGCGATCCCACGACGAGACCCAGGAACGCCAGCGGGAAACTGATTACGCCAACGCGCGGCTCAGTCAACTCCCGGTCCAGCCAGGCAACCGTCCCGGGAACGCTAAACCCATAGGTTTCTCCCAGAAGCACCAGGATTCGAGCCACCAGGTACACCAATCCCGGCATAGCGCCAAACAACAGGCCCAGGTAAGCGCCTGCAGCGCTGGCCCGCCGCCAGTACAAGCCCATCACCAGCAGGGCCGTCGATCCGGCCACGTACATCGTGCCGGTCAGACTCAGGTAGTTCCAGATCGTCTCCTTCATTTTGAACCACAGACCGAAGACGATCAGGAACGCCCCCAGACACAGAATGAAAAACCGCGTGATCCAGATCCGCGACCACTCAGGCAGGTTGATGCCCAGCGCCCGGGTGATTGGCACGACCAGATCCTCGGTGAGCACGCCGCTCCAGGCCAACATATAGCTGGAATGGGTGGACATCAGGGCGGCCAGCATGCCTGCCAGCATGAATCCGACCAGCCCCGCAGGCAAAGCTTGAAGCAACATCGGCATGCCCTGCCGCGGGTTTGACGTGGAAAGCTGATCAAAAGCATCCGGGCTCAGCGTTTTGCTCAGGAAGGCGATGGCCGCCACGCCCCACAGCATCGGGATGATCGCCCGGCCGAAGAAGTTGACCGCCGTCATGCTCCACATCACCTTGGCCGTGCGAGGCGAATCGGTGGCCGAAGTCCGGAAAGCCTGCGTCTGCCATGTGTTGCTGCCCGTCCAGTGCATGCACTGCCAGATAATAAACAACAGCCCTACGCCAATCGCCCCGTGCTTAACGAATGGATTGAACCCGTATTCCGGCCGATGCTCCTGAACGGCCTGTACGATCCCGCCCATGCCGCCAACTTCCGGCATCTTGGTCAGAATCCACCAGGTGGTAAGGCCCATCCCCACCGTCAGCACAACGAACTGGATGTAGTCCGTCAGAACTACCGAAACCATGCCGCCCAGCAGCACGTACAGCAGCACGATCACCACCAGAACAGACATGACCAGATTAATCGACGGAATCACGTGGACGGGGCCCGCACCGAAGGCGATGTGCATGTCCGGCACACCGCTGATGATCCGGATGAAATCCGCTTCGACCTGAAGGAAGACGCCGTAATTGAGAATCCCCGCAACCGCAATGATGAACCCACCCAGAACCCGCACGCCCTTGCTGTAACGCTTCTCGTAGTATTCAGCCAGCGTGGTCACGCCCGAGCGCCGCAGACCCGCCACCATGAAGCCGGTCGCGCCGACAAACAGGGTCGCCCCCCCCGCAATCAGGCCAAGGACCATGGCTGAAAACCCGATCTTGAAGCCCATCTCGGCCATGTACATGACGGTGATGAGGCCCATCTCACTGGCCGTCAGCGTGGCGGTTGCCAGCCAGATGTTCAGCGACCGCCCGGCGATGAGGAAGTCCTCCTGGCCCTTGATGTACTTGCGGCACAGAAAACCCGGGATCGTCGCGATGAGCATGTAGATGCCGACGATCCACCAGTCCACGGTCGAGAAAGCAAGCGGCATGCAGCACGTCCTGTCAAACAGAGGGACCAACCAGCTAAGACGTGGGCGTCATTCTGCCCCCATACCACGGAATTGTCCAGCCAACGCATGCATTTATGGGACGTCCGGGCACCGGCGAAGGCCTGTTCGCCAACCGGCGGGGTGAGAACCGGCCCCCGGCAAGGAGACGAACCCTCCAGGGGGGGATCTACCCCTACGCAAAACCCCCAACTCACAGGCCGGATATCAACTCTTCCATCCGCACATCCGATAAGACCCCGAGACGCCACGTGGGGCAATGAGGTGCACATGGACCGAGCCGTCATCCTTTTAAGCGGCGGGATCAACAGCGCGGTCGCCGCGGCCATCGCCCGCGAACACTACGAGCCGGCGCTCATGCATGTGGCCTGGGGCCACCGCACGGCCGAACGCGAGCTGGCCTGCTTCGAGCAGCTCGCCGCCGCCCTGCGCGTGGAGCGAACCATGGTCGCCGAGCTGCCCTGCATGCCCACATTCGGCGGCAATGCCCGGGTCAGCAAGCGGTTGGCCATCGACGACGCCAACGCCCTGGGCAAGGACACGCCGGCCACTTTCGCCCTCGGGCTCATGCCGGCCATGCTCAGCCTGGCCGCCGCCTGGGCCGGCAGTATCGGCGCGAAGCGGATCGTTGTGGGCACCAGCGAGGATTACCGGCTGCCCGGCCCCACCATGTCGGTCATCTATCCCGACTACCGCCACGAGTTCGTCCAGGTCTTCAATCTCATGCTGGAATACGCCAAGCCGGCCGGCCGGGAGCTCACCGTTGAGGCGCCACTCATCGACCTGGCCCGTCTGGAGGTCATCAAGCTCGGCCATCGGCTCAACGTCCCCTGGGAGAAAACCTGGAGCTGCTACCGCAGTAACGACGCCCCCTGCGGCCGTTGCCTGGGTTGCGCCAACCGCATGAACAGCTTTCTCAAAGCCGGCATTGCCGACCCCCTGCTGCTCGAACCCGCGGCCCGATAGCCCCCGGTCGCCCTCCGCGGCCGGATTGCGATTCCCACCGGCCTATTGTTATGGCAGCTCTTCTACGGATTCCAAATGAATCTTGCGCCTTGGGTGGCCCGCCTCTGCAGAGGTGGGTTCACGATTTGGACAACCAATGAGGGTACTGACGGCATCAACCGCAAGCCCGGCTAAAGCCGGTTGAATCAGACAGAATAAGAAAAGGGCTTTGAGCGCACCACAGACCGCCACCTTCAGGTGGACACACGCCCCGCAGGGGCGGCGAGAAAGTAGCCACGGGTGAAGCGAAGCGGAACCCGTGGTAAAGCCGCCTCTCTCTTCGATGGCCGCCCCGGCAGGGGCGGCGTGAGACCCCTCACAAATCCCGCCCCGCCCCTGCCGGGGCGGACTTGTGCGCCGGGCACTCACAACCACCAGTTCCGCTTCGCTCCACTGGTGGCTACTCTCACCTGGCCCCTCTCGGGGCCACTGGCGATTACCCAAGTAACAAACACATCTCCAGCCTCAGACTCACTCCGGCTTTCAGCCGGGCTTGCTCACCATTACCGATTTAGTTTCGCAAGAGTCATGAAGCGACGTGGCAGAGGTACCGGCATTACCCAGACAGATCCGCAAACGTCATCAGAGATGGGGGCGCGAAGATTCAAGCGCTCAACAGCGGAGCGACCAACAACCTGCAGGACCTACCCAAGTTTGCAACGGAAACCGTACTCCCGGTCACGAGCATGCCTGAGCTTTCCCACCGCGCCGGCTTTTGCGGCGTTCTCCCGGCGCGCAGCTCAACTGTGAAAAACGCCGCCCGCATTCGATTCCATTCCAAAGTCGAGGCAGACCCTCGCGTAAAATTGCACAACAAGCGCCTCATCGTCGAGGCGTCCAACGGGATTGTTTCCAGAGGAAACTGCAAGGCTCCAGAAAGGAGGTCGTTATGGCGACCGTCACCCACCGCCGCGAACAAGTGATGACGGCTAGCGGGCTCGATGCGCTCGCCGGCATTTGGCTTCTGCTCAGTCCGTTCATCTTGAAATTCCTGCCCGGCGCGGCCGTCACCAATAACGTCCTTGTGGGCATCGTGATCGCGGTCCTGGCCATCATCCGCTTCTCCGGTGCGTATGAGCAGGCCTGGATCAGTTGGGTAAACGCGCTCCTGGGCGTCTGGGTTTTGATCAGTCCGTGGATCCTCCAATTCGCCGACCACCGCGTGCCGACCACCAACAACGTGATCACCGGCATCGTCGTGATCGTGCTGGCCACCTGGAGCGCCTTGGCCACTGACGTCGGCCGGCGAGGCATGCGCGGCGAGTACGGGTCCCCATCGGTCTAGAGTTCCGGAAGGACTATTCCCGATCCACGACGCGTAGCGACCGCTACAGTCTCTCGCCCACATTTGGAACAGGTTGAAAGTCGGCCTCCGGGGATCGGGCCCATTGATGTCTCCGAGCAAGTCGCCCGATCCCTGGCGAGGCCTTTCGTGAAGCCGTCAGCAATTGCCGACCGGCGCGCCACGCCACGTCCGCGCCGATTTTCGCTCCCCCCGGGCCTGAGCTGAAGCGGCTCGGGGCTGCCGTCCTTCATCTCCTCTGGCCCCGCCCCCCCACCCACCTGTATAATCACGCCTTTCGTTGAGTGTTCTGATTTCCCCAAAATGCGCCAAGGACGCAAGGATGTACCATGCCTGAGTTCATGCCCGACATTCAGCCCATCAGATATGAAGGACCAGACACGAAGAACCCCCTGGCCTTCAAATACTACAACCCCCGTGAGAAAGTTCTGGGCAAGACCATGGCCGACCACCTGCGCTTCGCCGTCGCCTACTGGCATACCTTCAAAGGTACCGGCAGCGACCCCTTCGGCCCCGGCACCATCCTGCGCGACTACAACAACTCGTCCGATCCCATGGTCGTGGCCGAGCAGACGCTGCGCTTCGCCTTCGAGTTCTTCACCAAGCTGGGCGTAAACTTCTGGTGCTTCCATGACCGCGACATCGCCCCCGAGGCCACCCCGGCCGAGGGCGGGCTGGCTGAGACCAACCGCCGGCTGGATCAGATCGTTAAGCTGGCCGGCAAGCTCCAGAAAGACACCGGCGTCAAACTCCTATGGGGCACGGCCAACCTCTTCTCCAACCGCCGGTATATGGCGGGCGCCGCCACCAACCCCTCGCCGGCGGTCTTCGCCTACGCGGCCGCGCAGGTCAAGAAGGCCCTGGAGATCACCAAGGAACTGGGCGGCGCCGGTTACGTCTTCTGGGGCGGCCGGGAGGGCTACGACACCCTCCTCAACACCGACATGGGCCGCGAGCTGGACCATCTGGCGGCGTTCCTGCACATGGCCGTCGATTACAAGAAGGCCATCGGCTTCAAGGGCCAGTTCTACATCGAGCCCAAGCCGAAGGAACCCACCAAGCACCAATACGATTCCGACGCCGCCGCCTGCCATGCCTTCCTGCAGAAATACGATCTCGTCGAGCACCTGAAGCTCAACATCGAGGCCAACCACGCGACGCTGGCCGGCCACACCTTCCACCATGAGCTGGCGTACTGCGCGGCCAATGGGATCCTCGGCAGCGTGGACGCCAACCGCGGCGATGAACTGCTCGGCTGGGATACCGACCAGTTCCCCACCAACCTGTACGACACCATCCTGGCCATGTACATCATCACCAAGGCCGGCGGCTTCACCACCGGCGGATTCAACTTCGACGCCAAGGTGCGCCGACAGTCAGTGGACGTGGTGGATCTGTTCCATGCCCACATCGGGGCCATGGACGCCTTCGCCAGAGGCCTCAAGATCGCCGCCCGGCTGATTAAAGATAAACCACTCGATAAGTTCGTGGCCGCCCGCTACAAAGGCTGGGACAGCGCCTTCGGCAAGCAGATCGAAGAGGGCAAGATCGGTTTCGTGGAGCTCGAGCAGTACACGATGAAGAACGGCGAACCGGCTGTGCAGTCCGGCCGCCAGGAAATGCTGGAGAATATCCTCAACGATTACATCCGCTGAGGGAGGCGGGCCCTCGTTCGCCTGGAGAGATCCGGGCCCAGGAGAAAACAAGCGGACGACCGTTGCGAACCTTGTTCGCTCCGGTCGTCCGCTTTGTTGCGCTCGAATCAGGGATCAGATGGAAAAACACTCTTCCGCGAAGGGGACCGTCTGACGGCGTGATCGACCTTCTTCGCGCCGGTCAGAGGGCTGGTCGATCCCGCTGCAGGATGGACACAGGAGTTCGCCGTTACGGCTTCGCCATCCATCGCGGTAGATCTTCTGGAGCAACACCGCCATGGCCATGTCCTCGCTGTACATCGGCAGACCGACCACTTGGCAGGCCTCGCCGCACTGGGTGCAATGCAGATTGGCCGTCACAAAACCGCCTGTGAGACCAAAGCGATGAAATGTGCAGTTCTTAAGATCCGCGGAGCGAACGTCCCGCATGTTACTATCCCCTTTCTTTGAACAAACGACGTGTGCTTCCGTACCTGGCCAATGGCATCGTGCTAAGGGGTATCATAACCTTAACGGACTATATTTCTAGTCCAAAATTAACAAGGAATATACCCCAGCCCCGTCCGGTCCTGCGATTTGCGGAAAATCGGCGGACGGCATCAGCCATCCGCGTTCTCGCCCTCAAACGGACGACGTGTCAGCAGCCCCGAGACGGCATCCCGCCACCCCCTTTAGAAGTGCCCCGCAACAGCCCATCTGTTTGTCTTGTAGATAGTTACAGACGAGTTGGTGGTGAGCGATGGTGAGACCGCCGGGAGCACGATGTGTATACCAAGGCGCTGGGTCAGGGCGGAAGGCCGGCGTCGTCCCGCACGACTCACAGGCCGTGGCCCACCCGCCACAGCGCCGCAAAGCCTGTCCCAAGACCGCGTGCTCCTGCGGAATCCACGATCAGCCTGGGTAATGTGAGAGTCTTCTTATGAGCTTTCGCCGGCTACTGGCGGTTCCACTTTTCGCTGGCGAACTCCTGCCCCAGCTTCAGCATACCCGTTTGTGGATCGCGCGGCCCCGTGTCGAACGGGTCCTTCGTCTCGGCCATCCACTGTTGCAGGCGGGCTTCCATGCGGGCCCGGATTTCCGCGTATTCTTTCCGGCCGGCCAGATTGTTCATCTCGTAGGGATCTTTCTTCAGGTCGAACAGCATCGGCTCGCGCTCGTTATTATGCCACCGGGCGTACATCCACTCCTCGGTGCGGACGCCGCGCCAGAAGCCCACCCATTTCCCGCGATTCGGCCAGCCGGGCCCCATGTTCTGGAGGTAAACCGAATCCGGCGGCGGTGGGCCATTCCGCCCCAGGGCCACATGCGACAGATCCCGGCCCTGAACGCCCTCGGGCACCTCCAGTCCGCACAACCCCAGCAGGGTCGGCATCACGTCCACGCTGCTGAACATCACCTTGTTGCTGGCATTGGCCGGCACCCGGCCGGGGAACCGTACCAGGAACGGAATATGGGCCGACTCCGCGTAGGGGGTGGCCTTCGAAGCCCGCATGGAGTAATGCATCCACTTGTCCGCGGGCTTGCCGTAGCCGTGGCTGCTCAGGTGGTCACCGTGGTCGGATGTGAAACAGACAATGGTATTCTTGGCCAGATCCAGGCGTTCCAGGGTTGAGAGGAGTCGCCCCATCTGCGCGTCCAGTGCGGAGATGTTTCCGTAATAGTCGGCGATCTCCTGGCGGGCGAACGCCGCCATCTGCGGGGGAACATTGGGCGGCAGGTCCACGGCGGCGGGATCGTAGATCTTGAATCTCGGGGGATACTGGTCGTAAGGCCAGTGCGGCGGCCCCCAGGCCACCATTAGGGCAAACGGGGCGTCGGGCTGGTTGCGCACATGCTCCTCGACAAAGCGGATGGCCAGGTCGGTTTCGCCCGTGGGAGCCCATTTGTTGAACTTGAACGGCCCGCGCTCGTTCTCGTAGTAGGTGGTCTTGTAATAGGCATGCTGGCAGTTGTAGGCGGCCATGTAGTCGAAGCCGTAACGCTTGTCCGGCGTGTAGGGCCCCTCGCCCAAGTGCCACTTACCAATGAACCCGGTGTGATAGCCCGCCGCCTTGAGAACCTGGGGCAGGGTAGTCTGGTCGGTGCGAAGCCGATATTCGTTGTCCGGCACGCCATTGAGATGCCCGTATCGGCCGGTCATCAGGTGGGCCCGGTACGGCGCGCAGAGCGGATGGCTGGAGAAGGCCCGCTCATACCTCATGCCCTCGCGGGCCAGCCGATCCAGGTTCGGCGTCTTGACCACCTCATTGCCGCTCGACCCCAGGGCCGTGTAGCGGAGTTGATCGGCGAAAACGAACAATACGTTGGGCCTGGCGCGATGTGGGGAGGGGGACGCACCTTCGTCGGCCCGGCCGGCCGCGGGCCACATCAAAGAGGCTCCCACCGCACAGAGCGCCGTGAGCCATCGCAGGCTCATTGGTGAGTGCATGGCCATCATCGTCTCTCCGCTTTTGTCTGAATGTCGAGGAACGCCGAACCTGAATGAAAGGTCAGTTTATCTGACTCCAATCGGAAAACAAATCGCCCTCGGCCCAGTGGAATTCTCGCGCCCAACGCAAAAAAGAGTATCACCCGCCCCATCCAGGCCCACAACGATCTCGCCGTACCGGCCGTTCTCCTGTGGCGCGCGGGCTCTGTACCCGCCATTGGCCCGTAGCGGCCGGGCTCCGTACCGGCCGTTTTTCCACCGGCAACGGTCCGGTTCCTTGCCAGCCATTCCCGCAAGTACTTTGTGGAATCGCGGAGTCAAAAAAGCACCGTAACATCAATATCTCAAGAGACCCTGCACTCCGCTACCGCCAATTCAACCCCCCTACTGGGGATGGCCGAAACCTTAGTTAGCAAGGTTTCCAGTTGGAGGATTCCATGCTTCTGCGCCGACCAGGCAGGTATCCGGCCAAGGGATGGGTAACCGGCCGTGCCGGCACGGAGGAACGCGGAACCGCGGAACTGGAAAACCCCTGGGATCACCAGCTCCTCCTCGGGTTCTGGTGATGGGTTGTTCCTGTTTATCAGGATATGAGGCCAGCCTGACGGGTGTGAGGCTGGATGGGATTGGCGGCCTGAGACTTCCATGATTCGCCTGACCGTGAGCGCATTAGAACCAGGAATGGTGCTGGCCGCACCCATTCCACATCCCCAGGCGCCGGATCGGATCCTGCTGAACGCAGGCGTCTGCCTCGACGCCCATACCCTCCGCGGCCTGCAGCGTTTTCCGATTCATGCCGTCTGGATTCAGCACCCCGGCTTTGACTTCCTGGACGACCGGTTAAGCAACGCCATCCCCCAGTCCCGGGTGCGCATCTACGAGAGCGTCAAACAAAGTTTCAGCAGCATGGCCGGCCAGACGACGCCCGCCTTCAATCTTGCCGACTATCGCACGGTCATCGGCAACCTGATCTGCTCGCTGGTGGCCGAGCGCAACCATGCCGTCTTCGCCGAACGGATCTTCTGTGACGAAGGCGAATTGTTCGGCCACTGCGCCAACGTGGCCTATCTTTCGCTGCTCATCGGCATGCGGCTCAGAAGCTACATCGGCAGTCAGCGCAAATACGTGGTCGGGGCCCGCGCGGAGGATCTGACTAATCTGGGCCTGGGAGCCATGTTTCACGACATTGGCAAAGTTGGTCTGGATAAGAGCCACCAGTCCTGCCACGTCATCGACAAGCAGGCCTCGGATCCCGAGTACCAGACCCACCCCGAAAGGGGCTACCGTACCCTCAACGAACGGCTGGAAGCCACCGCCACCGCCGCGATCCTGCACCATCATCAGCGCTTCGACGGGCAAGGCTTCCCGGTCCCGAAAAAGCAGTTTCGCGAACGCGAGGTCAGGCCTCTGGCAGGATCCCGGATTCACATCTTCGCCCGGGTCGTAGCGGCGGCCAATGTTCTCGACGCCCTCATCAGCGCGTGCCAGAAGCGCAAAGAGCCCATGGTCGCCGCGCTGGCGGCCATTCAGCAGGAGCCCTACCTGGGGATGCTCGACCCGGTGATTCTGCGGGCCGTCCTGCAGTGTATTCCGCCTTTCCCCTTGAGCACCTGTGTAACACTCTCCGACGGCCGGGATGCGGTGGTCGTGGACTTGAACGAGTCGGATCCCTGCCGCCCCCGGGTGCGGGTCCTGCGTATGGGCGGGGACCCCTCGGCGCCGGCAGGCGAGGAAATCGATCTGGCCAGCCCGGGCGCTCCTTCCATCATCAGCGAAGGCGGCCAATCGGTAGCCGCTTTCGTAAACTGGCAGCTGCCGTCCGGCGACAGTGAGGCTCTCGCCGCCGGCGATGCCGATTGTCAAATGCCTCTTGAGCCCAGCAGCGCCTGAACGACGGCGACCTCATACGGATTCCAAACGAATCTTGTGCGTTGGGTGGCCCACCTCTTCCAGAGGTGGGTTCACGATTTGGACAATCGATGAGGGTGCCGACGGCATCAACCGCAAGCCCGGCTGAAGCTCTGAACCACGGGTTCCGCTTCGCTCCACCCGTGGCTACTTTCTCGCCGCCCCCGCGGGGCGTGTGTCCACCTGAAGGTGGCGGTCTGTGGTGCGCTCAATGCCCTTTTCCTATTCTGTCCGATTCAACCGGCTCCAGCCGGGCTTGCCCACCATTACCGGTATAGTTTCTCAAAAGTCATCAAGCACTGGCCTGAAGCCGCCTTCGGCGGGAACGCTGCTCAAGCAGCGTGGCAGACGTGCCGGCATTGCCCAAACACATCCGCAAACGTCATCCAGAGGTGGAGGCGCGAAGATTCAAGCGATCAGCAGCAGGGCGACCAACAACCAGGCAGGAACCTGCCCATGTTTGCAACGCAAACCGTATCATTCGTGCGCGACCGTCAGGCAGCCGGTGTCTTTCGCATCCGAAAGGCTGAACATGGCGGCCACTGAATGCGGGAATACGTTCACAGCCCACATCTTTCGCAAACGCCGGCCCTGTAAAGGCCTTTGATTTTGCCCGCCTCCTGGGTCGAAACGCGAAACGCCCGGATCGCAAATGACTCTGGCCGCCGACCTTCCCGCGTTGTATGATCTGCCCTCATGAACCACTACGAAACCATGACACCACGTGAACGGGTTCTGAAGGCCATCAACCACCAGGTTCCAGACCGCGTCCCCATCGATCTGGGTGGGTTTCAGACCGGCATCCACAGGATGGCCTACATCCCTCTCCTCGAACACCTGGGCATTGAAGACAAGGAGGTCGTCATCCTCGACCCCGTGCAGGGTCTGGCCCGGCCCTGTGAGGCGGTGCTCCAGCGCTTCCGGGTGGACACCCGCTACATCACCGCCCACGGCCCGGACAGTTTCAAGGGCGGAATCGAGATCAACGAACGCGACGGCCGGCGCTGGCACGACCTCAAGGACGAGTTCGGTGTGGTCTGGTCCATGCCGGAGGACGCCCCCCTGTACATGGACATCTCCGTGCATCCGCTTGCCGACGCCGACCTGGCCGACCTCGATCAGTACCCCTTCCCCAATGGCGGCGACCCCACGCGCTTCACCGGCGTCCGCGAGCAGGCCCTCCGCCTGCGCAAGGAGACGCCCTACGCCCTCTGCACCGGTATCGGCGGCGTGGTCTACGAGTATTGCTGGTACCTGCGCGGCCTGGAACAGTGGTTCATGGATCTGCTGGAGAACCCGGCCTTCTGCGAGAAGCTGCTCGACAAGATACTCCGCTACTGGACGGACTTCTATACCGGCTTCATGGCCGAAGTCGGCGATCTGGTGGACGTGATCATGATCGGCGACGACCTCGCCGGTCAGCGCGGACCGCTGTTCAATCCGGAGATCTACAAGGCCATCGTGAAGCCCCGCCAGAAGGCCCTCGTCCAGCACATCAAGAGTAAGACCAAGGCCAAGATCTGGTATCACACCTGCGGCTCCTGTGGCCCGTACATCCCCGAACTGATCGACAACGGCGTGGACATTCTCAACCCCGTCCAGATCGGCATCGAGGGCATGGACCCCCGGGAGCTCAAGGCCCGGTACGGCCGGCAGATCACCTTCTGGGGCGGCGGCATCGACGCTCAGCACGTCCTGCCGAAAGCCACGCCCGCCGAGGTGCGCGAACATGTGCGTGCCAACATGGAGGCGTTCAAGCCCGGCGGCGGCTACGTGTTCAACAACGTGCACAACATCCAGGTGGGTGTGCCGCCGGAGAACGTGGTGGCCCTGTTCGACGCGGCGTACGAGTTCGGGTTCTACACCGACAGGTGAAGAAAACACGAAAACCCCATGGAACCGAAGGATTTGCACGCGAAGCCGGCCTCGTAAGGCATCCGGGTTTTCGTCATCCACCTGACCCAGGGGGCACAACGGCACGAGGACCGGGCCGATGGCTTCGGCCACTGCGGCTGGGAATCCCAGGGACAATGAACGGCCGGCGTGCAACTGTCTGCCGGGTTGCTTCCCGTTTCACCTGTGGTATACTTCCCCCGCCGCGGAAGACCACCCTGTTCGCATCCCAGGAGGAACCTGAGAAATGTTGCGCAAGCGATCCCGGATGGTTCGCGCCAGCTTGGCGCTGACTGCCGCGGCCGTGCTGGCCGGCGTGCTCGGCGGAAACTGCACCGGCCTGACCGTCACCGGGATTCCCCTGCCCGGCGGCGGAACCATCGACATCAACACGGTCACCGTGGAACTGGTCAACATGACCGCTTATCCCGTCGAACCACGGCTGTTTGTGGACCCGGAGGACGATTCCTGGGACGTGGACGACGGCGCGAACCGAGTCTTCCTCGATGCCCCCATCCGCCCCGGCGAACTCGTGCGTCTGACGTTCACCTGCGCACGCGCTGGCGCCATCGAGACGGACCACGCGGTCATGCTCATCCCCTTCCACGAGGACGAGGAGAGCGACAACGACCCCATCGTCCGCCGGCATGACGACTTCAACTGCGGCGACGTGGTCTCCTTCATCTTCATCGACGAACCCGGCGAGGACTTCTATACGCGGGTCGAAGTCAACGGCCGGTTCGTCAAAGATTAGCGACCTTTCCAATGGCGGGTCTCGCGCCGCCTAGAGCGGCCGAGCTCCGTGCCGGCCGTTTCCCGTATTGTGTCCGGGCCGGCTACCCGGCGAAAGCCGGGTGCCGCCCGTTCCCCCCCACCAGGAATTCTCCCCGCCCGTCACATTGTTGCTACAGCCCGGCCCGGAGCCGACCGTTAATTTCGGTTGGATATTAATACTTGCTCGCAGGAGTGGCTGCTGATGCTGAACCGCAGAGAACTGCTGAAGCTTTCCGGCCAGGGGCTGCTGGCGCTTGGCGCCACCCAGGCTGGGTGCGTATCGTGGCCCTGGGCCAAACCATCGACCCGTCTGGCCCGTGTAGGCGGCGTGGGCGAGGACTTCCTGGTCTTCGGCAAGGATGGAGCGATCTATCGTATCCTCTCGTCTCAGCGCCTGGTCCAGAAGCTGGACGGCTCGGGCAGGATCCTCTGGCAAATCGGTGAGCTGGGCCAGGCACACGGCGACTTCAATTACCCCACCGACGTGGAGATCACGCCCGAGGGGCATCTGCTCATCGTGGACACGGGCAACAACCGCGTCGAACGCTACGACGCGGACGGCAACCACCTCTCGACCTTCGGGAGCCACACCGACGGCACCGACCCGAACGAGCTGGACGGTCCGCGATCCGTGCTTCTGAGCCCGGACGGGCTGATCTACGTCGCCGACACGAAGGACCACCACATTCACGTGTACAACGGGCAGGGCGAGCTGGTGGATACCTTCGGCGAGTTCGGCACGGCCGTGGAGCAGCTCAATCATCCGAAGGCCTTGGAGATGGACCCCGCCGGCTTCCTGCACGTGCTCGACCGCGGCAACAACCGCATCCAGGTATTCGACCGCCAGGGCAACCTTGTGCGCAGCTACGGCGAGTTTGGCGAGGGCGAGGGCGGATTGAACGCTCCCACCGCACTGCTGATCGACACCGCCGGCAATTGCTACGTGGCCGACGCCGCCGATTGCGCGCTCGACGTGTTCGGTCCGGACGGCGAACCGCTGGCCATCGTGCCGCTTACGTTCGATGACCTCCGGCCGTGCTCGCCCCGGCGGCTGAGCTGGATGCCCAGCGGCGAGATTTACGTCACGGGCACACCGGTTGATTTGGCGATTGCGTGAGGCGCTCGGCATGGCCAGCCGCGGCGCATAGGCATCCTGACGCGGCCCAACGATTCATCACGAAAGGCACGATATGGAAGGTTTTATTGGTGAGATTCGGCTGTGGGCCAACCAATTCGCCCCAAAGTATTGGATGTTCTGCGAAGGCCAGCTACTGTCCATCCAGAGGTACATCGCCCTGTTCTCTATACTTGGCACCACCTACGGCGGCAACGGCACGACTACCTTTGCCCTGCCGGATCTCCGCGGGCTCGTTCCTGTGGGTACAGGCCAAGGTCCCGGCCTCACCCCGCGCCAATTGGGTGAGCGGATTGGCACTCCGACCGTCCACCTGACGGAAGACCAACTCCCGCCGCACCGGCACCTGCTGCCGGCCGTCAAGGCGGTGGCCGACGTGGGCAGCCCGGTTGGCGCGTACCCGGCGGCAAGCAGCGCGATCATGCCCTACGACGACGTAGCCGATGTGGTCATGGCCCCCACGGCCGTCGGCCCCGCGGGCGATGATCAGCCCCATGAGAACATGCAGCCTTACCTGGCTTTGCGGTACATCATCTGCGTCGAGGGTTACTTCCCCTCTCGTTGGTGAAAGCGTCCGGCAATCAGAGCTGGTTGAAGGCCGGACGACGGCCCCGGCGGAAAGGAATTGCAAGATGGAAGGCGTGATAGGCGAAATCCGACTGTGGCCCATGAGCTTTGAGCCGCACAATTGGGCGTTCTGCGACGGACGCCTGCTCAACGTACGGGACAGCCCGGCCCTCTTCGCGCTGATCGGCACCACCTATGGCGGCGACGGCAGGAACACGTTCGCCCTGCCCGATCTGCGCGGCCGCATCCCCATCGGCGCGGGGCAAGGGCCGGACCAGCCCATGTACGATCAGGGTCAGACCGGCGGCGTGGAAAACGTCCCGCTGACGGTCAGTCAGTTGCCGAGACACACCCACCAGCTTCGCGCCAGCAGGAAGGCCGGCACACTGTCTGACCCGAGCGACGCTTTTCCGGCCGGCTCGAACGATCAGAAGATCTACAACGCAACCGGCAATGCCATCATGACCAGCACAGCAGCCGATGAGGCAGACACGGCCCCTCAACACCCGAACATGATGCCGTTCGTGTGCTGCAACTACATCATCTGCCTGTTGGGGCTGTTTCCCCCGCGGGATTAATCGCCGTTTGAGACGCAAAGACAAGTGAGTTATATCCGGACCGATGGGTCCGAGGAGTCACAGCGTGGACGAGTATTTGGCCGAGATTCGCCTCTTCGCGGGAATGTACGAACCCCGCGGTTGGATGTTCTGTGATGGCCGCCTGCTGTCTATCGCCCAAAACCTGGCTCTCTTCTCATTGCTCGGCACGACCTACGGCGGCGACGGCGTCAACACCTTCGCTCTGCCGGATTTGCGCGGCCGTGTGCCGGTCGGCGCCGGAGCCGGTCCGGGGCTCACGCCGCGAGCCCTCGGCGAGACCGGTGGGAGTGAGCAGCATGCATTGAACACGGCCGAGATCCCGGCCCACACCCACACCATCCTGGCCAACAATACCGCGACGCCGGAGAACAGTGCGAGCCCGACCAATGCGGTATACGCAGTCAGCGACGGCGGAGACGCCGCCCCTGTCTATGCCACGGCCACGCCGGATACCACGCTGGCCGCCAGGGCCATGACCCCAACAGGGGACAACCAGCCGCACCCGAACATGCAGCCGGCATTGGGCTTGAACTATATCATCTGCGTGTGCGGCACCTATCCGAACCGCGACTGAGTACTACGGCGCAAAGTCGTATCGGCCGGGCTCCGTATCAGCCGTTTTGCGGGCAAAACGGCCGGTACGGAGCCCGGTTGCTACAGAAAATGGCCCACTTTGCGCTTGACAAGTAGCATCCCACACAAGCACCCTTGATTACGCGCACAACCCGCGCTGGGGTGGCTGTGGCTACAACCTCAAGATGCACACGACCGGCGCCTGCCCCGAATGCGGCGAGCCTCGTCCACACCTGCCTCCCATCAACCCCGCCGAGGACTCCTATACGCGGGTCGAAGTCAACGGCCGGTTTGTTGAGGATCAGAACCTTTCACGAAGCAGTCTGATAGTGCCCTTTCGCCCCTTCTGATCCAGGCGTTTTACGCTTCGGCCCATGAGGCGGGCAGGCTGCCCGGCCCCCAGCGGCGCCGGCCGTCTGCGTTGGGGGACGGGCATCTTGCCGGTCTGAATTCCTCGGTGGGCAGGTCTCGTGCCCGCCTGATCCGCCGGGAAACTGGTGGTTTGGAAACAGTACCAACATCCGGCCTGTATGCCGGATGATTGTCCTCCAGCCTAGATGACGGCCAGGCCCGCCGTAGGTACAATGCCCGCCCTGGCAGGCGAACGGACTCACCGCGAGCCGCCCTGTCGCGTGATCCCTGGAAAAACGGAGGAGATCCTCAGATGGTGAAAGAACTGAACGTGCGAACGATTGTTGCCGCGTTGGTCTGTGCTCCACTGGTCGCCGGGATCTGCCTGGGCGCCGCCCCGGCCAAGAAGACCGCCACCACCCGCCCGGCCCGCCCCAAGCTGGCCTGCCGCCTGGCCAACTACGGACCGTACCAGGAGGGGGCCCTGGCCCACCTGCAGTCCATCGGCGTGAAATACGTGTTCATGAACATTCCCAAGCCCGAGGAGGTCAAAGCCATCCGGCAGCGTCTCAAGGATCACGGCCTCAAGGCGCTCGTCGTCCGCGGCGACGTGGACTGGACCAAGCCCTCGGCCCCCGAAGACCTCGTTCCGCAACTGGAAACCTGCAAGAAGATGGGCGTGAAGTACATGTTCCTCTCGGTCAAGGGCGATTGGCCCGACGAGCGGAAACAGGTTATCTACGAGCGTCTCCGCAAGGCCGGCGACGCCGCCGCGAAGTATGGCGTAACCCTGACCATCGAAACGCACCCGCAACTGGGCACCAACGCCGACGTGCACCTGGCGACCATGAAAGGCGTCAACCATCCGAACGTGCGGGTCAACTTCGATACCGGCAACATCACCTATTACAACAAGGACCGCGACGCGCTGGGCGAGCTCAAGAAGATCATCGACTACGTGGCTACCATTGAAATCAAGGACCACAACGAGGAGTTCGAGACCTGGAACTTCCCGGCATTGGGCACGGGCAAAGTGAAGATCCCCGAAATCGTCCAAGTCCTCAAGGACCACGGCTACACCGGCCCCATCACCATCGAGATCGAAGGCGTCAAGGGCGTCAAACGCGACGAGCCAACCATCAAGAAGGAAATCGCCGATTCTGTCGTCTATCTGCGCAGGCTGCTGAAAGGCTCCTGACGCCACTCATTCAGACGGCAGGCCCGCGCCCGGGCGCAGTCTCTCACCGCCTGCGCTCGTCGCGGGGCCGGGCCTCGCGGGGTCTTGCTTCGTGGGGCCGCCCCTCATGGGGTCGCACTTCACGCGGCTTCACCACCCGCACAGGTGCAGGCCGGCGTTCCACCACGACCGGCCCCGGACGCGCCACCGCTGCCGGCCGGCGTTCCACCACCACGGGCCGACGATGCACCACCGCCGGTGCCGGGCGAGGAGCCACGACGGGCGCCGGAGCCACGCGCCGCTCTACGATCACCGGCGCCGGCCGGGGGGCGACCACCACCGGCGGCGGCTGCTCGACGACCACCACTTCCCGCTCCCGCCGCTCGCAACCAGCGGCCACCAGGACGACGAAAGGAAGCGCAACTACCGGCATACCAATGATTAACGAGCCGCCAGATCGCATGGGGACACTCCGGCCATGAGGGAAGCCTATCGCGGACATACAACCTCAATACCTATCGGCAATCTCCCACTTTCACCGCCAGATATGGGTTGAAACCCGCATTCGAAAGGCCAACACTATTCGGCAGGCTCGCCGCGCGGCGCGTACGGCGAGTGGATTTGTGTTTTCAGTCTGAAACTTCGGGATGTCTCATGAGCCAACTTTTTTCACGCTTTCGGTTGCGCAATGTGGATTTCCCCAACCGCGTGTTTGTCTCGCCCATGTGCCAGTACTCGGCCGAGGAGGGCGTGCCCACCGATTGGCACCTTGTGCATCTGGGCAGCCGGGCTGTCGGCGGGGCCGGACTGGTCATGGCCGAGGCTACCGGCGTCTCCCCCGAAGGCCGTATCTCACCGTGGGATACGGGCTTGTGGAACGATGAGCAGGAGCGGGCCTTCCGCCGGATCGCGGCGTTCATCCGCGCGCAGGGCTCGGTGCCGGCCATTCAACTCGCCCACGCCGGCCGGAAGGCTTCCACCGACCGGCCCTGGCTTGGCGGCAAGCCTCTGTCCGCCAGTCAGGGCGGCTGGCAGCCCATGGCTCCCTCGCCCATCCCCTTCGACCCGGACTCGCCCACGCCTCGGGAAATGACCCGCCAAGACATGGAGCAGGTGCGCGAGCACTTCCGCGCCGCGGCCCAGCGCGCCCGCCGGGCCGGCTTCGAGGTGGTGGAAATCCACATGGCCCACGGCTACCTGCTGCACGAATTCCTCTCGCCGATCAGCAATTGCCGGACGGATGCTTATGGTGGGTCGCTGGCCAACCGCATGCGTTTTCCGCTGGAGGTGGCGACAGCCATCCGCGAAGCCTGGCCATCTGACTTGCCGGTATTCGTCCGCATCAGCGCCAGCGATTGGGTCGAGGGCGGCTGGGATGTACCCCAGTCCATCGAATTCACCCGTCAGCTTAAGGCCATCGGCATCGATCTGATCGACTGCTCCAGTGGCGGTATGGTTCCCGACGCCAAGATGGAGCTCCGCCCCGGCTACCAAGTGCCTTTCTCCGAGGCCATTCGCAAGGAGGTCGGCATCGCCACCGGCGCCGTCGGCATGATTACCGAGCCCGAACAGGCCGAGCAGATCGTGGCCTCCGGCCAGGCGGACGCCATTTTCCTGGCCCGAATTTTGCTCTACGACCCGTACTGGCCTCTGCATGCCGCATCCCGCCTGGGGGATGAACCGGCCTGGCCGCCTCAGTACCTGACTGCACGGCGGATCGAAACCCGCGTGCCCGAGTCGGTGGATCGGGAAGACTGAGGCGATCTGCCCCACCAGCCGGCAATGAGTCAGCCACCGGGGGGGGCGTGCATCCTGCACGCCTTGGAGGCAGGAAGGATGCTCGCCCCCCTGATGCGTCGGGCCGCCTAGCCACCACCCGTTGCCAGTGCCGGACGAACTCAGAAGTTTTTTCTGAAAGACCTTTTGCACAAAGCGCCGGGCGGTACAATGGACCTTTCAGCGAAACCCGCAGCACGGAAGCGACATTACTACCTTTTTAAAGCGATTCACGAAAACTATGGCCAGTTGCCTCCCCCAGCCGGATAAACCTTTCGCAGCACCCTTGCGGTCACGTTGCACCCACGCAGGCCGGGCGGGGGCAATCGCTTGTCGGCCAGCCCTCCTGGCCCTTTGCTGCGTTCTCATGGTCTCCGGCTGCGCCCGGCCGCGCCGTCCGGTGCCGGTCGAACTGATCCCCAAGACCGAGCTGTCCGGCTTTCCCGGGGTGCGCGGCTGGTGGGAAAAGCCGGAAGCGATTGAAGCCAGTCTGCGCACAGGACTCCAGGAATGGCAACGACAGCAGGCCGCTCGCACCGACGCCCCGTCCAATGACAACGACAACGGCAATGCCGCCGATGACACCTGCAACATTCTGTGCCTGTCCGGCGGCGGCCCCGGCGGCGCGTTCGGCGCGGGCATCCTGTCCGGCTGGACCGAATCCGGCAAGCGTCCGCAATTCTGGCTCGTCACCGGCATCAGCACCGGCTCAATGATTGCGCCCTTCGCTTTTCTCGGCCCCGAGTACGACGATGTGCTCCATCGCCTCTGCGCCAGCGTCCGCACCCGCGACATCTACCGGCGACGGCCATTGACGCTGGTGGCTTTCGGGGCCAGTTCCCTTGCCGACTCCACCCCCCTGGCCCAGCTCATTAAGGAGTCCGTCAACGATGCGGTAGTTGCCGCCGTCGCCCGCGAGCACGCCAAAGGCCGGCGACTTCTGATTGGAACTACCAACCTGGATGCCGGGCGCCTGGTCGTCTGGGACATGGGCGCCATCGCCGCCAGCGGCCGGCCGGACGCCCCAGCCCTCTTCCGTAAAGTTCTACTGGCCTCCAGTTCCATTCCCATTGCCTTCCCGCCCCAGTTTTTCGAGGTACGGGCCGACGGGCGAAACTTCGACGAATTGCACGTGGACGGCGGCGTGCACTCCGAAATCTTCCTCTACGGCGTGGCCATGGACGCCCGTCCGCTCTGGCGCGAGACGCTGCCTCCCGGCGCTCCCCGCCCTCGACTTTACATTATCCGCAACGGCTATCTGCACACCCCTGCCGCAGCCACCCGGACGGACATTCTCTCCATCGCCGAACGCACCGTGGTCAGCGTGCTCGACGCCAAGGCCACCGGCGACGTATACCGCCTGCACGCCCTGGCCCTCCGCGACGGGCTGGATTTCCACCTGGCCTACCTGCCTGAGGATTTCACCGTCGACAAAAAGGAGTCATTTGATCCTCACGCCAGCCTGCTCCTCTTTCAGAAGGGCCAGTCCCTGGCGCGCGAGGGCTATCCCTGGCTCAAAGCCCCGCCGGGCCTCAATCCCTCGGATCCGTATCAGCCCCTGCTGCTCGGTCCGCTGTCCCCGCCCGAGCACACCGCACCACCGCGTCTGATGTCCTCGCGTGGCGAATCCGAGCAGGAGACGTTCGAGAAAGTCATAGGGAAACAACTTTCGCCCGACGTAACGCCAACACCGTGAGTCGGACCGTAGATCGAGCCGCACGGCTCACCTGCCGGCTGATCCAACTCTCGTAAGCGTCGAACACAAAACCTGCGAATCGCACCAGCCAAGCCGGTGCGACGGGGGACTGTGCCGCCCGAGCACCCGCCAAATCCCCAAGCCCGAAAACCTGCAGCCCCCCCGCCTTCGCTGTCGATTTGTACCGAAAATCGTGTTTGTTAACCTGTGACCCTCTGGAGAAAACTCATGTTCAACCGCAGAGTCGGCCTGGGAACTGCTCTACTTGTGCTCATCTCACTGCTCGGCTGTACGCCAGAGGTTTTGCATGACCTTTTTGGGAAATGCGATGTGGCGGAAACAGCCGGCCCGCCGGATATCGAAGGCTACTGGATATCCATGGAGGTCATCTCCAGCTACTCCGAAGATGAAGCCGAGGCCCAGCCCATTACCGACGTCGATTACTGGAAATTCGTCAAACTGGAAGAGAACCCCGCATTTGCCTATTACCAGGTGAGCCCGGCCTGTTCTCCCGATACCGTGACCGGCTACGCCACCGTTTACCAGGAAGGCACCGTCCTGATCGACATCATCGCCAGCGGCCACGTTCAGCTTGAAGCCATGCTCTCCGAGAACGACACCATGGTGGCCACCCACCTGGTAAGTGACGCGGCCTGGAGCGCTCGGCGCATCGAGGAACCTCTGTGCAAGGAGGTCGACGGCCGGATGGTCGTCGCCATGCGCCCGCTCAAACTGTTCGACGAAGAAAGGGTGGAGATGCCCGCGGCGAACATGTCAGCCGGGGCCGAGGCCCCCAACGGCAAAGCCCACCTGGCCGCCGCCAAGGACTCGCGCCTCACGATGGGCGATGAGACGACTGTCCGTTCCCCTGACCAGAAGACCTCCTGCACCGATCCCAGCGGCTCGGCCGTTGCGTGCCCGGCCTCCAATGTCGGCCACGCCGGCTACATCCAGTGCGTGGACCAGGAGGTGTCCGAATCGAAAGTCCAACAGCTCGCGGACGTGGCCTGTCTCATCGACACCGACCAGATCTATCCCGGCGCGCTGCTGCAGGGCGCCCATTATGACGGCGGCAGCTTCACGCCCATCACCATCCCGCGGGCCGGCGGCAAGATCACCCTCAGCGGCCTCTATCTCGGCGGCGCGGCCAACTACAGCGCCACCGTGGATGAGGTCTCCTATGCATCCATCTCCAACGCCATCGCCAAGATTCTCAACGACAACGGCATCGTGGGCACCGCGGCCAACGCCAGCTATCGGGTCGACAGCGTCTATTCGTCCAACCAGTGGGCCTTCAACCTGGGCACCGATGTCAGCTTCATGGCCGCCGACCTCTCCGCTGCCGCCGATTCCGGCAATCAATCAGCCAAGAACACAGTGATCATGAAATTCACCCAGGTCTTCTACACGGTGAGTTTCGAGGATCCCAAGCTGGCCACCAGCGTCTTCGCCGACGGCGAGGCCTTCGATGATCCCGAGAACCAGATCGGCGCCGGCAATCCGCCCTTGTACGTCTCCAACGTCAAGTACGGCCGGCAGGTGTACTTCGTGGCCACCTCCAGCCTGGGCTCCTCCTACGTGAACGCGGCCCTGAGAGGCGCCTACAGCGGCGCTGCCAGCGTCACCGTCACCAGCGGCATGAGCTACAAGGATATCATGGCCAAGACCTCGATCAGTTACATCGTCCGCGGCGGCGACGCCGGCCTGGCCCTGGCCCCCATCGCGGCGGCCACGCCCGACGAAATGTACGACAAGATCAAGGCCTTCCTGGCCGACCGCAACGCGGCCGTCTTCTCGGCGCAGAACCCCGGCATCCCGGTGGCCTACACCCTCCGCTATCTCGACGACCGCACGGTGGCCATGAAGGGGCTGTCCACCACGTACGACCAGCACGACTGCAGCACCATCCCGGCCGCCGATTACCATTTCGAACTTCAGGCCAGCGACATCGACGACGACCTGCACATCTGGTTGGACTACGAGACCGACGCGATGAAGAAGGCCTACACCAATCAGAGCACATTCTACGCAAACATCAATAACTGGCTGCCCGACAACAACGACCATCTCATCATTCTGAAAGTGGGCAACGGCGGATGCTTCGGCACCAGCAGCCGACTCCGGTTCTTCCGCGATGGTGCCAGGATCTATGAGGACTGCTATTATCCGGGCGGTTGGCAAGACTGCGGCTGGCAGGTGGACCTCCGGGTCCGCGTGAACCGCACCAACGGCAAGTTCGAGGTGGTCAACCGTTGGCACGCCCACTAAGCGCCGGCCCCGGCCGACGGTGCACCGCTGCACCGTGAGCCGTGCCGGATAGCCAGGAATGCTTTCGAAGCGCCGGTCTTCCCCACGAGAGGGAAGACCGGCGTTCTTCATTTGGGTTCTGCGTTATCATGGTGCGGTAGGCGAGACTGGCCGCACGTATCCTCAAAGAACGGCTTGGAGAAACTGAAGTCTGCTAATGTTCTCTGGGAGCATCAAATGAGTTTCGCGGTGACCGCCTGGCTCATAGTGAGCGTGAATTTCGCTGTGGCGATTCTCGTGCTGCTCCGTCCCTGGCGCAAACCTGCCGATCCCGCTCAACCCGCTCCCATTACGTTCGTCGATGCCGTCCGCGCAGCTCTGGCTGCTACGGCACTCCTGGTTCTTGAACGGCTTGCCGGCATCGGCCGTAATCCGTTCGCCCTCATCCACCTCGTGTACCTCCATTTGGTGGTACTCGCCCCGGCCACCGGCCTGACCGTCCTGGCCCTCTCCCTGTGGCGGAAAGGCGGCCGACGCGCATTTGCCGTCAGCCTGCCGGTGAAGATCCTGGCCGTTCTGACACTTTTGGCGGCTCCCATCGGCGTGTACGCCACGTTCATCGAGCCGTTCCGCCTGACCCTTGAAACCGTCCGCGTGCCCCTGCGCGAAGGCCGGGATGCGGGAAGCGAAATCCGCGTCGCCGTGCTGGCCGACATCCAGACGGACCGGGTCGGAGAACACGAGCATCGGGCTATTGATCTGGCCATGGCCCAGACACCCGACATCATCCTCCTACCCGGCGACCTGTGGCAGAGCGAACACGAGCCCACCCCGAAGGACACCGCCGCGCTGCGCGAGCTGCTCAACCGGTTGTCCGCGCCCGGCGGGGTCTGGTTCTCCCCGGGCAACTGCGATTCGCCGGCCTGGACCAAGAACTTACTCGCCGGCACGCCCGTCACCTTGCTGGACAATGACATCGTCCAGGTACAAGTCAGAGGTCGAAGGGTGACTATCGGCGGTGTTGAACTGTATAACACGCGTGAAGCGGAGGCTCTCATTCGCCAGCTTGAGGAAGACCCCACCTCCGGCGATGTACGTATCCTGATGGGCCACCTGCCGGACAACGTCCTGCACCTGCGGCCCAATTCGCGCATCGACCTCGTGGTGGCCGGCCACACCCATGGCGGTCAGATTGTGATCCCCGGCCTTGGCCCGCCCATGACGCTCTCGCGCGTGCCCCGCCATATCGGAGCCGGCGGTCTGCATCACCTGAACGGCAACGCCATTTACGTCAGCCGCGGCGTCGGCTGCGAACGCCGCAAGGCCCCGCGCATCCGCTTCTTCTGCCCGCCGGAGGTGAGCCTGCTGACGATCGAGAGTACGGCCGGGCCGGCCGCGTCCCAGCCCAATCGGGAAGGGTATGGCAATTCTTTGTAGCGAGGTGACGTGGAGCCTCGGAGGGCGTGCATCTTGCACGCCTTTGAGGCGGGCAGGATGCCCGCCCCCCCGATGCGCCCGGCCGCCTTGAGATGATCCTTTGCCGGGCCCACCGGGAACAGCCAGGGCCAGCAACTGGCGGGAAGGCCGGTCCATCCGCTATAGTGCTGGGTTCGGATCATTCAGGAAGGGTCCTGGATGTCAATCGCTGAACGCTGATTGCTGAAAGCTGACTGCTGACATGGCCAAGAACATTAAACCCCGTTCCCAAGACTACGCCCAGTGGTACCTCGACGTCATCAAGGCCGCCCAGCTTGCGGACTACAGCCCTGTCCGCGGCTGCATGGTCATCCGCCCGGAAGGCTATGCCATCTGGGAGGCCATCCAACGCGACCTCGACCGCCGTTTCAAGGAGACGGGCCACGTCAACGCCTACTTCCCCCTGCTCATCCCGCAGAGCTTCCTCACCAAGGAGGCCGAGCACGTGGAAGGCTTCGCCATGGAATGCGCGATCGTGACCCACTCCAAGCTCGAAAAGACCGCCGACGGCCTCAAGCCCGGCAACCCGCTCGAGGAACCGCTCATCATCCGCCCCACCAGCGAGACCGTCATCGGGGCCATGTACTCTCAGTGGGTACAGAGCTACCGCGACCTGCCCCTGCTGATTAACCAGTGGTGCAACGTCATGCGCTGGGAGATGCGCACCCGCCTGTTCCTGCGCACCGCCGAGTTCCTCTGGCAGGAGGGCCACACCGCCCACGAAACCGCCGAGGAGGCCCAGGAAGAGACGCTGCGCATGCTCGACGTCTACGCCGCCTTCGCCGAGGACACGCTGGCCATCCCGGTGATCAAGGGGGCCAAGACCGACGCCGAAAAGTTCCCCGGCGCCGTCACCACCTACTGCATCGAAGCCCTCATGCAGGACGGCAAGGCCCTCCAGTGCGGCACCAGCCACAATCTCGGCCAGAACTTCGCCAAGGCCTTTGACATCAAGTTCCTCGGCCGCGACCAGCAGCTTCAGTATGCCTGGACCACGAGCTGGGGCGTCAGCACCCGCCTGATCGGCGCGACCATCATGACCCACTCCGACGACGAGGGGCTGGTCCTGCCGCCGCGGGTCGCCCCCTTCGTGGCCGCCATCGTGCCCATCTTCAAGAGCGAGGAGGAACGCAACACCGTCCGCGCGTTCATCGACAAGGTGCTGACATCGCTGGTCGGCGCCGACGAACTGGCCGCCGCCGCCAGGCGCTTCGGTTACAACGAGACCCCCACCTACTTCTTCGACTCCACCACCGGCCAGCGTATCGTGGTGGACTGGCGCGACGCCCGCCCCGGCGACAAGCAGTACCACTGGGAGCAGCGCGGCGTGCCCTTCCGCTTCGAGGTCGGCCCCCGCGACGTGGCCAACAACGCCTTCGTCCTGAAACGCCGGCTGGACCGCTCCAAGGCCGTCGTCACGCTCGACCAGGCCTCCCGCGAGTGGCTCAGGCAACAACTGGACGAGGTCCACAAGGCCATGCTGGACAAGGCCCGCAAGTTCCAGGCGGCCGAAACCCGCGAAGCCGCCAGCTACGACGAAATGAAGAAGATCCTGGCCGAGCATGCTGGCTTTGTCCGCTGCTTCTTCAAGCCGGACAAGACCATCGAGGCCCGCATCAAGGAAGACTGCAAGGCCACCGTGCGCTGCGTCCCCTTCGAGCAGCCCGGTACAACCGGCAAGTGCATCTTCACCGGCGAGGAGTCTAACACGCAGGTCCTCTTCGCCCAGGCGTACTGATAGTGCACGGGCCCTAATGGTGCACAGGCCGCCCTGGGAGACGGGTTGACAGGGGGGGCGGGCAGCCCGCCCGCCTTCCATAGTCGGATAACCCCTCTTTTCAGAGACCGGAGCGCGACCGCTGGAGAAGTGCGGATGCCGGGTGACTTACCCTCTTCAGAGAGGGGTTCACGATTATTCGCGGTGCCGGCAACTGACGAACCGATCCGGGCCCCATAACCAACGTCCCCCGGCTGCAGGCTGATGCCCTATCATCGGCGGCGCCCTCTACCACATCCGGCAGGATACGCCCGGTGGTATGCGCACCGTGCCCAGCTCCGGTAATCTGCCCCTTCCCAGTACAGCGAACGCACATACACTCATTGCGACTGCGTCATATCGCCCAGTTCGTGAGCCTTTTCACTCAGTATTCGCATTACAATATGCAGTACGTTTGGAACTGACGTATCCAAACGAGTAATCCCGGCTCCGAGGCCCTGCGCGATTGGGGCAAACCCTGAGGCGTATTCACCCCAAGTCATTGCCAATTCCCCCTTTGTGAGGGTTTTCTCATGCCCTGGGCGGGCCCATTCCGAATGCGGCACGGTGATTGCTATTTCTGGGGGCGTTGGGATGCAGTTGCATCTTGTTACCGCTGAGAAGATCGGTCTACCCTCGCTGACGTACATCTTGTCTGACATCCTGGGGTGGGTTGGTCTGAGGCCAAGGATAGGCACCTTGTCATGCATCGGCCTCATCTCGGCTTGCATCTGGAGGCATCCCACACAGCAAGCCGACGGCCGTTGCATCCGGTTTCGCATCTGGCGTTTAGTAGCGAATTGGGCATCGCACTAGCGGCCGTCGGACGAAATTAATCGTCGATCTGGAAATCGGCGCTAAGAATATCATATATTGGTATAGAGACGCTCAAAGGATCTTTGTTCAGCTACAGACAGGCGTAAACCAACTACGTTCCGAGCCCTTCCGCTGCAATCCCCTCTCCGGCCCGAACAATGGAAGGGAGTTGTTGGTTTGCCCCGTTTTTTCAAAAACCGCGTCGTCGCTGTCAAACCTCACTGCCTTTTTTAACAGCGACGACGCGGCCTTCCTTTTTGGGGCACCCGCACTTGTTCCCGCTGTGCTCTCTGGTGGCCTTGGCCAACAGGGATGGGCTCCGGATAGCCATGACCGCGGAAAACGCCCGTGTCCACCAAACCCCTGCGACCTTTCTCCGGAGTCCATAATCTCGCTTGTCAACGCGATTTGCAGTTGAGCACGGACGTCGCGTCAAACCTCTGGCCAGGCCACGGAATTAACCTGAATCCGCCGTTTTCCGCCTTCCAATGCCCCCCACCTCATGTTTATACTGTCTCGCCCGCGCTATACTGTGCCGGCGCATTGCACCGGTCCGATAAGCCGGCCGTAGACCCGATCGCGGCAACAGCAGTCGAGGTTTTCGTCAACCCTCTCGGAGGGCGCTGTCAGCTATGAGCACAGGCCATGAAATCGTTGCGTCCCAGTGGCTGGCCCCGGCGGTTCGCCGACTGGTCGTGCGTGCCCCGCACGTCACCCGCCACTGTGGGCCGGGACAGTTCGTGATCGTCCGGGCAGTACCCGATGGCGAACGCATTCCTCTGACCATCGCCCGCTCCGACCGGAGCGCCGGCACCATCGACTTAATCGTTCAGGCGGTAGGCGCTTCCACGCGTCAGATCTGCGCCCTTGAAAAAGGCCAGAGTCTCTGCGACGTGGCCGGCCCGCTTGGACGCAAAACCGAAATGGAGAACGTCGGCCATGCCGTGGTGGTCGGCGGCGGCGTCGGAACCGCCGTCATCTATCCCCAGGCTGCCGGCTTGAAGGCGTGCGGCAATTATGTTTCGGCCATCATGGGCGGTCGCACCCGCGAATACGTGATTCTCGAAAAGGAACTCGGCGAGATCTGCGATGCCGTCTATCCCTGCACGGACGACGGGAGTTACGGCTTCAAGGGTTTCGTCACCGACCGGCTCAAGCAGCTCATTGAAGCGGCCGAGCGTCCGGTCAAGGCTGTCTTTGCGGCCGGCCCCGTCCCGATGATGCGGGCGGTGGCCGAGCTCACCCGGCCTTACGGCATCCATACGGTGGCCTCGTTGAACCCCATTATGGTGGACGGAACGGGCATGTGCGGCGGCTGCCGGGTGCAGGTGGGCGGCGAGATGAAGTTCGCCTGCGTGGATGGCCCGGAATTTGATGCCCACCAGGTCGATTTCCGGGAGCTGACCGACCGTCTGGGCGCCTATCGCGCTCACGAACAGGCGGCGATGGAACGGCATCAGTGCCGACTCACCGCCGGCCTGCCAGGACGCTAAACGTCCGTGCGGGCGGTGAGACCGCCAGGCACGTGATGGGTGGGCCACGGTCGGCGGTAGCGGTCGGGCTCTGTACCGGCCGTTCTGGTGCGGCGTCCGGTCTCCGTACCGGACATTCTGGTGTGGCGGCCGGGCTCTATACCGGCCATTTCGGACTGTAACGGCCGCCGCCGCGAGCGCTTCGCGGAACTGTGGAACTGGCAACGGGACTGGCAGCGTGCAACAGAGCCAGTGTGGCAGGGGCGTCGGGCCCCGGCATGTTTTGCCAGAGGGTCTTTTGTCATGAGTGGCGACAACAAACTCAAACCTTCTGAACGCATGAAAATCCAACGGCAGGCCATGCCCGCCCGTGAGGGGCACCAGCGCTCCGCCTGCTTTGAAGAGGTCAACCTTGGGTTTGATGAGCGTCTGGCCGTCCTGGAGGCCCAGCGCTGCCTCGAATGCAAGGACGCCAAGTGCATCAGCGGCTGCCCGGTGCAGATTGACATCCCCGGCTTTGTCAGCCGGGTGGCCGGCGGCGACCTGGCCGGCGCAGCCGACATTCTCCTGCGCGACAACGCCCTGCCCGGCATCTCCGGGCGGGTCTGTCCCCAGGAAAAGCAGTGCGAGGCCCAATGCGTCCGCGGCAAGGGCAAGGGCTGCTCGGTGGCCATCGGCCACCTGGAACGCTTCGTGGCCGACTGGGCCCGCGCGCATCAGAACGGCCGCTCCCCTGTCGCCCCCAAGCCCACCGGCTTCAAGGTGGCTGTTGTCGGCAGCGGCCCCGCGGGCCTGACCGCGGCCGGCGAACTGGCTCGCAAGGGCCACGCGGTCACCGTCTTCGAAGCCCTGCACGAGCCCGGCGGGGTGCTGGTCTACGGCATCCCCCAGTTCCGCCTGCCCAAGGAAATCGTCAAGGCCGAAGTCGAGTCGCTCACGCGGCTGGGCGTCAATATCGAGTGCAACGTGGTCATCGGCCAGACCTACACCATCGACGACCTCATGACCGAGGAAGGCTACCACGCGGTCTTCATCGCCAACGGCGCCGGCCTGCCGGTCTTTCTGGGGATCCCCGGCGAGAACCTCAAGGGGGTATACAGTGCCAATGAGTACCTCACGCGCGTGAACCTCATGCGGGCCTGGCGCGACGACGCCGAGACGCCGGTGCTCAAGGTCAAGCATGCGGTCGTGGTCGGCGGTGGCAATACGGCCATGGACGGCGTCCGAACCGCCAAACGGCTGGGCGCCGAGTCGGCCACGCTGGTCTACCGCCGCTCGCGCACCGAAATGCCCGCCCGCATCGAGGAGGTCCAGCACGCCGAGGAAGAGGGCATCCAGTTCCAGATGCTCACCAATCCGGTGGAGATTCTCGGCGACGAGAACGGCTGGGTGCGGGCCATCCGCTGTGTGCGGATGGAACTGGGCGAGCCGGACGCCAGCGGCCGGCGAAGCCCCATCCCCATCCCCGGCAGCGAGTTTGAGATTCCCTGCGAGGTAGTGATCGTGGCCGTGGGCACCCGGGCCAACCCCCTGCTCACCCAGACCACGCCGGACCTCAAGGTGAACCGCAAGGGTTATATTGAAGTGGACGCCGACGGCATGACCAGCAAGCCGGGCGTTTTCGCCGGCGGCGACATCGTCCGCGGCGCTGCCACGGTGATTCTGGCCATGGGTGACGGCAAACGCGCCGCCGCGGCCATCGATCGTTACCTGACAGCCAAACGGGCAACGCAGTGATCCCTGGAGCGGCCCGCCGCCGTGCCAGCCGTTCGCGTCACAGTTCGGAGCCGAGTGTCTCGCCCGTCTCCCGGAGACCGCCTCGCAAGCGTATGGGCCATATCGCTTGGCGACCAATTCTCAGCCGGGCCGCGCGTGCCTGAGACCGGCAACAATGCTATGCTTTTACGGGGGTGCATGAGCTGCCGCCCCTCCGCCAAAGAAAGGAGTTCAAACCCGTGACCACCGAGCCCATCGGCGACATCTGTGTCATCCGGGACGATGAGACCCAGGAGTGGACGGTTACCGTCTGCCGCGGCAACGGTACGCGCGATCTGCTGAGGCGGTGCGCCACGCGCGAGGAAGCCGCGGAACTCGCCTATGCCGAGCGCGATCGCTTCCGCAAGGTCCGCAATATCGAGCTGATGGTCCATTTCCCGGACGACTGCCCCTGCCACTGTCTGGAAGAGCGTGACTGGCGCAAGTGAACCGTCCGCGACGATGGCTGCCGGGCTTGCTGCTGGCCGTGTCACCGGCCCTCGCGGCCGATGAGCCCCCCGGCCGTGTACGAGTCCGCGTCGAGCCCAACCTGGCAGCCCTGTTGACGGAAGAGGACACCGACGCCGACCAGCTCATCACCGTAGCGGATCGCGGCGACCGGCGCTTCGAACTTCGCGACACGAACGGGAAAAGCCACCTCGTGGAGGGCACTTACCCCCTGGCCAACCTGCTCGAAGAATTCGGCGTCGCCTTGCGGTCAGGGCGTCGCGTCACCGTTATCGACATTACGGACATCCGCGCGGCCCCGCCGCGTCGCATCTCGCGGATGATCCGGCGGCATTACTGGGACTGGCTCACCCGCCGCATGGACTCCGCCGGCCTTCGCCTCGCCCTGCAAGATCCCAAGATGGACGCCAACGGGCGTCAGCGTCTCTATGTGCCCAACAACGACCCGCTCGCACGGTCGTACTATCGCCGCATCGCCGAAGAGTTTCCCTGCCTGGGGTTGGAAGTCATCGAGCTGCCCCGGCAAATCACGCCCGAATTCGTGCGCACGCTCGATGATAAGCCCGGCCTGCTCTCGCTGGCCCTGCGCCGCGATGCAAGCGGCGAGATCGAACCCGCCCCCTTTGTGACCCCCGGCGGGCGCTTCAACGAGATGTACGGCTGGGACAGCTACTTTATCGCCCTGGGCCTGCTGGCCGACGATCGGGTGGACCTGGCCAAGGCCCTGGTGGACAACCACGTCTACCAGATCGAGCATTACGGCCAGATCCTTAACGCCAACCGGACCTATTACCTCAGCCGGTCGCAACCGCCCTTCCTGACCTCGATGGCCCTGGCCGTCTTTGACCGGCTGCCCCGGACGCCCCAGACACGCGATTGGCTGGCCGGCGTGCTTCGTGCCGCCATTCGCGAGTATGAGACGGTCTGGACGCAGGGCACCCGCCTCACCCCCACCGGCCTGAGCCGGTACTTCGACTCCGCCTCCGGCATGCCGCCAGAGGTAACCCCGGACCAATATGCCCACGTGCTCCGCCCCTACGCCGCCAGGCACGGCCTGGACATCGCCACCTTCGCCACCCGGTACCGTGCCGGGCAGATCCAAGCGCCCGAGCTGGACACGTACTTCGTGCACGACCGGGCCATGCGCGAATCAGGGCACGACACCACCTACCGCCTCGTCGGTCGAGCCGCCAACCTGAACCCCGTGGCCCTCAACGCCCTGCTCTACAAATACGAGACGGACATCGCGCAGATTATCCGTTCCGAGTTCGGCGATGACTTCGCGTTGAGCCCGGAGCGTCACACCAACAGTGATGAATGGATGCAGCGAGCCCGGGACCGCCGGCAGCGCATGCTCGCACTCATGTGGAACGAGGAGCGGGGGCTCTTCTTCGACTATGACTTCGTTAAGGGGCGGCAGTTGGAGTACGTCAGCGCAACCACCCTGTACCCGCTCTGGGCCGGCCTGGTCGATGAGGATCGTGCCCGTCGTCTGATCCGCTCCGCGCTGGCCGAACTGGAAGCGCCGGGCGGCATTCTGTCCAGCACGGAAGCTTCGCGCGGCCCCGTCTCGGCGGAGCGCCCGCCGCGGCAGTGGGACTATCCCTTCGGCTGGGCCCCGCACCAGATGCTTGCCTGGGAAGGTTTGCGGCGTTATGGCCTGCAGGAGGACGCCGAGCGCCTCGCCTACCGCTGGCTCTATATGCTGGCCCTCAACACCGAGCGGTACAACGGGGCCATCACCGAGAAATACGATGTGGTTCGCCGGACGTTCGACGCCGACGTCGAGTACGGCAACGTCGGCGTCCGCTTTCAGTACGTGTCCGACGGCGGTTTCGGCTGGACCAACGCCTCGTTCCAGGTCGGCCGTCGTCTTCTGAACCCCGCCCGCCGTCAAGACCTCGATCGCATGATCCCGCCGGAGTGGCTCTTCAAGCCAACAAGCCAATCGGAGGGCGGGCATCCTGCCCGCCTCCAATGAGGACCATTTGCCCGCCACTACATCAGCCGACAAATACCAATGCACGCCAGACACGAACACGGCAACAACCTTTCCTCTTCCACTTGACTCGCCTCCACTGCCGAGGTATATAGGCCCAAGAAACCAGGCGGCAACACCACCGGGATCCTGGCGAACGGGCAACTCATCTCGGCGCGCACTCATCGAGCAGGTGGAGACTCATATGCGGATGGCAGTGTGTGCAGCAGGCGTCATATCACTCATGTCGGGATTATTGACCGTCGTAATTACAATGTGACGTTCTACAGTTCCAGTTTGGCCGCATGAAAGAACGATCGCAACCATTCCGGTGCCTGGCGGGTCTCCTGGAGAGAGCCGTCCACCGCGCATTCCAACTCCAGAACGTCGCCGGGCACGTAGTTGGCCAGGTCGGCGTACTTGGTATGGTTCCACACATGCTCCACCGGGTTGAGAGCCGGCGCGTACGCCGGAAGCCACTCGAATCTGAATCGCCGGCCCGCCTCAAGGCAGCGGGCCGTCTTGCGATGCACCGACCGGCGGTCCAGCACCACGATCAGGGGCCGTCGCAGATGCCGCTGCACGTCCCGCAGGAAACTCTCGAACTCCTCGGCGGTGACATTTCGACCCTGGACGCCGAAGTACAGCCCCAGCCTGTTTCGGCCTGTGGCCAGGCTCAAGCCACCGATCACGCTGAGGCGGTCGTGTCGATCCCAGCAGTACATCACCGGCGTCTGCCCCACTGGAGCCCAGGTTCGCCGTACCACAGGAGCAGTTGATATGAGAGCACGACCGGTTAGAAGCGTGTACACACGGACATTCACGCGTTTCTGCTTTTCCGTCGGCGCAGTCCTGACCTGTTACCTATGTAGTATGGCGTCTGTTCACTCCACTTCTGCCCCGGCTGATGTTGGCGAGGATGAGTTCCTGATGCCACCTCCGCCTCAGGGTAATGTAGTAAGTGGAGATGGACAGCTCCGCGACGTCGTCATGTATATGCGAGCATTGTCGCGGCGTGCCACAGAAACGGATGATGAGAAGCGGCTTGAATTCAGAGGCTTTCCTCCTGGCTTTGTGTTATCAAAGGTCCTTCGATCTGAAGTGCTGCCATCGGGCCTGCTCCGGTTCGCCAAGAAGCGCGCATGGTGTCCAAAGCCGAAGCGCAAAGATGAGCCGGATGAGTTGATTGATGCGGCTGTGGTTCGATTTACGAACGGGCCCTGGACAGTTCAAGTGGTTGATACAAGGCGTGCCACCACGATTATTCTGCGGAGCAAAACACGAGATAGGATAATAGATCCATCTGAGATTGCGTCGCGCCTGCCCGACGCATTGTATGACATACTTAAGACAGATGTACTGGAAGGTGCACGAGTTGTTGCTCACAGCGAGGCACATTTGTCAGACGGCACGATAGCCGTGTTGCTAAATGTGTTGCTTTCAAGGCCGTTGCAGATGGAATCGTCTTGCAGCAGCCGCTGGGTGACGGTCTTTTCGCGTGGCAATGTAATATCGATCGCGATGGAGAAGTCTTACGCTATCGCGTCTCCGAATGAAGGCATGGATATGTCCTTGTTCGATGGACCGCGCCAGCAGAGTGTGACGGATGCAAAAGATCTGGTTGGTCTTGCCGAACAAGGTCCATCGGCTGCGGGTGAATTGGCGAGACGTGTGCGGGACGAAATGGACAGCAGCGATGGTGCCGTAGCCCCGGAGATGCGTCGTAGGCGGGTAGTGACCGGCTTGTCTTTGCTGTCAGAGCTTGCCGAGGAGGCGCAGACCGCTTCAACAGGGCCGCGTCACGACTGCTGGCGCGCGGCCTTGTCTTGCGCTTCTGGGAAACGAGCGGCGCTGCCCGAAGCACATAATCTGGCTGGTAAGATGCTGAAGTTGATGGCTGCCTCCGGACGCACCGAAGACGTTTCGTTGTTGAAGGAACTGATTCTGAGTCCCGAATTCATTGCGTACAGCGATGAGGGACTGAATGTCCTCAGCAGTGCCATTGGCACAGCAGACATGCAGAATTGGTGTGTTGCGGTGTTGAGAGGACAAGTGCAAGCAGGTAACGTTAACTCCAGGCTGACCGTTAGCGTTTTGAACGCGACGCCGGGGCAATTTGCAGATGATCATCTGCGCTTTGTAAGCAACGTGGTCCGAATAACTGAAGATGAGGTAATTCGCAGGAAGGCCATGGAGAACTTGGTGTGCTTGAGCGAGGCTGCTCTGGCCTTTCGCTTGAGCACTGTCGCTGGGCTTAGAAGAGCTGTCACAAGTTCGGACAAGGCTATCATTTTTTCCGCTATTCAGGGCTTGCAGCATTGCGGTGACGCCAGTTCGTTATGGGCGCTGCAGGGCCGGCTTGCAACGCAGGATGCCGACATTCGCAGGCGCGCCGAGAGGGCAACACGGGTCGTGTTGGAGGGTACTCCTGCCGGTACGGGAGAAGCAGTTGAGGTCCCGACCCCATCGTCAGATGGAACGGAGCTGTCGGCGAAGGTAAGGGCCTTGCTTGGAAACCTGGATCCCTCTGCAGTGTATGATGTACCCGCCTGGAACAGCAGAGTCAACGAATTGGAGCGCGGATTCAGGCGCAAACATCCTGCCGGTGCTGTTCGTGGGCTGCTGCCTGACGCTGAACGACCCGACTTGGATAAGGCTCGGACGCTTGAGATGTTAGGCAGTGTTCCGGCCTGTGATGACGCATGTCCTGCAATTGCTGATCAGATCCTGCAACAGAACCCCGACGCCAATGTTGGCCTGGCTGCAGTTAATCTGTTGAACCGGTGCGGGGCCTCGTTGAAATACATGCATGAGGCGGCAAACACTGCAGTTCGGCGCTCCAGTTGGTCCAACGAGACGGAGGCCTGGATGTCTTCTGTTCTGGCTGCACGCGCGGGACATATGGGCGTGCTTAGTTTAATGCTGCAGAATCTGTCTGGAGAGAATCGGTTGAGCAGTCGAGCAGCCGTGGAGTCGATGGGGGCTATACTCGGCATCAGCCTCACCGAAGATCAATTGGATGATCGAGGATTCGATTCAACGGTCGCTGATATCAGGAGGCGTTGCGGGGAAGGCGGCGTGGTCAAGCAAGGGGCGGGACACAAATAGGGGGGGACGGAAAAAGGGTCAGAAGCCATTGTTGAGCTCTACGATTGGCGCATGATTGGCCCCCCCTTGCCCGACGACATGGCGGGACCCACGAACGGTCAAGACCGTGCAGGGTCCGATGGTGAGCGCGCAGTTGGCGAGTGGATGAATGCGACTACGTCGCCTGCCGCCAGCAAACCGACATCGGCCGGCCAAAACTCAACCGGCCCCTGACTCAACAACCCGTCACCGGGCCGGCTTTGTGGCCGGCGGGTCGAGGATATCCGCCGTCCGTGCGGCCCGATCCGGGAACGGGGCCCGGTAGGTGGTCGGCTTGAGCTGATACCAGTAGGCCACGCTGCACCAGTCGTCGCTGCGCTCGAAGAGGCCCTTTTCACCGTATCCGATCTGTTGGATCTCGGCCCGCAGGCTTTCGCGGAAGTACACCGGATCCTTCTCATGCCAACGATACATGCTCACCAGCGGAAACCGGAAGTGCTCGTTGGTCAGGTTGAGCGTGCAGCCGTGCCAGGGGGTCTGGTAGAGGTCCATGCCCCAGGCGGCGCAGAAGTAATCCTCCGTGCCGGTGCCGCAGATGGTGGGATAATCGGTATCGCCGTCCAAATAGAACTTCATCTCGCCCTCGCCCCACCAGTGCGGCCCCAGGGCGCGGACCCCGATCACGCAACCCAGGAAGTAACCGGGGCCCTCGGCACGATCCAGCACCACGTAGTCATCCTTGAGCACGGTGGGGTTCTGCCGGTTAAAACGGGCGTGGAAGTAGCCGGTGTTGGGCGGGAGGCTGGGGTGCAGCTCGTAGTCGATCTGGAAGAAGAACGCTCCGAGGGTCTTGTCGTCGGGCATGTCGTTGGTCACGGTGATCTTCGCGTGGGTGGCGAAAGGCATGGGGAAATAGCAGTTGAAACCCCTGGCCAGCGTGGCGGTGACATAGGCGCTGGACAACGGCACAGCCCGGCCATGGGCGGTCCCGAAGAAATCGCCCAGCGGCACCTCAACACTGGGAACTTCATTGTTATCCCAGTACATCCGCAGGATCATGTTCCGCAGGGCGGCCGGTGAGCGGTCGGAAATGGTGATCCAGATGTGGCGGATCACGCCCGGGCCATCCACATCCATGAGCGTAACCGTCTCGCCGTTCTTGATATTCATGATGGCGGGCGAGCCCTTGCGGCCTTCTCGTTCCATGCCGCCGGCCCCCTTGGCCCCGGTCTTGTTCTCCCAGGTGATGGCCCGGCTCTCGACGCCGTATGGAATCGTGGGCAACTGGGCGTCAGGGGCCGGGAACGGAGCGTCACAGCTCCGACTCACATTGCCCCGGCCACAACCCGGGATCAGCAAGCTCGCTGCGCAAAGTAGCCCCAGAGAACCAATGAGCCGTGCCATGTTCCACCCTTTCAACGTCAGGTCCGCGCACCGGAGCAGCACAGCGCTCGGCTCCGTACGCCGGCTGATTATGCGCATCTGTTGGTCGAAATCCATCCCCCTGCGGTGCTAAAGTCCTAATAGGGTATCTGTTTGTTCAGGCCGTCGTTATGACGGCGTTGTCCTTTCAGGAGAAGGCCATGCCACGGGGCCAGAAAACAACCGGCCGCACACGGAAACGAAAGCCGGCCAAATCGCCGGACCAGATCGTGATCGGCCTCGGAACCGAGATTCCCGCGGGAGAGCCCCTGCCGCAGGAGACCGGCATATGGCCGGAGGTCAGTACCGGCAGGCAGAAGAAACGCAGTACGGGTCGTCGAAAGACCAGCCGGGCCAGCGCCTCGCAATCCACCGCCAAGCGTTCGGCCCGGGGTGGCAGCAAGACCCGAGGCAAATCGCCATCGGCCGCCAGGAAGAAACCCTCCGGCGGCAAGACGGCCAAGACCCGGGCCCGCAAGTCGCGGGCGACCAGTTCCACGCTGCGCAAGCGCTGACCCTCGACCGGGGTGCAGGCCATTTCGGCGGCGTTCGTCTGCGGGAGGCACGGCTCGAGGGTGGCCGTACGCCCTCACCGGGCACACTTTCAGACGCTCAGGGAGACCTTCTTGCCCAGCAGGGCTTTGTGCCGGGTCAGGATCGGACGGACGATCTCTTTGAGGAATCGATCCACCTGCTCGGGCGAACGGCCGACGTAGCGGCGGGCGTCCAGGGCGCTTTCGAGATCCACGTCTTTGAAAGCCGGATCGGCGGCGAGCCGGGCCATCAGGTCGTTGGGACGGCCGAACTCTTTGACCTCGCGGGCGGCGGCCAGTGAATGCCGGCGGATGCGCTCGTGGAGCTCCTGGCGATCGCCGGGCGCAACGTGGCGGCCGCCCCTCGCTTGCGCTTCGGGCTGGCCGGGTTTCCTCGCTTGCGCTTCGGGCTCGTTGGGGCCCTTTGCTTGGGCTCGGCGCCCTGAAGGCGGGCAAGATGCCCGCCCCCCTGTTCCCTGTCCGGTGGTTGCGGCCATGAGGATCTCCTCGGTGGCCATGAAGGGCAGCTCCGCGGCCACGCGCGAGGCGATCACGTTCTGGTTGACCACCAGCCCGCGGGCCACATCCACGACCAGCCGGAGAATGCCATCGATGGCCAGGAAGCTTTCGGGGGTGGTCAACCGCTTGTTGGCCGAGTCGTCCAGCGTCCGTTCGAGCCACTGCTCGGCCGCGTTCTGGAAAGGCGAGCTGAGAATGGAGAGCACGTAGCGCGACAGGCCGGTCATCCGCTCGCAGCGCATGGGGTTGCGTTTGTAGGCCATCGCGGAGGAGCCTACCTGCTCCTTCTCGAACGGCTCTTCGATCTCCTTGAGCCCGGCCAGCAGACGGACGTCGTTGGCAAATTTGTGGGCGCTGACGGCCACGTTGGCCAGCGCGGCGGCCACCTGGGCATCGATCTTGCGGGTGTAGGTCTGGCCCACCACGGGCTCGACGGCCTTGAAGCCCAGCTTGTCTGCGACCATCTTCTCCAGGCGATCCACCTTGCGGGCATCACCCTTGAAGAGCGCCAGGAAGCTGGCCTGGGTGCCGGTCGCGCCGCGGATGCCGCGGAGGCGCAGGCCGGCCAGGCGGGCTTCCACCTCGTCGAGATCGCGGGTGAAATCGTAGCACCACAGGCATGCCCGCCGCCCCACCGTGGTGAGCTGGGCGGGCTGGAAATGGGTGTAGCCCAGGCACGGCAAGTCTCGCCACTTCTTCGCAAAACCGGCCAGAGCCTCGATCGCGTTGACCAGCCAGGCGCGGATCAGGATCAGCGCGTCGCGCATGAGCACGACGTCGGCGTTGTCCACAACGTCCATGCTGGTCGCGCCCAGGTGGAGGATGCCGCGGGCGTCCGGGGCCACGTCGCCCCAGGCGTGCAGATGGGCCATGACGTCATGGCGCAGGCGCCGCTCGTGCTCGGCGGCCTTCTCAAAATCGATGTCTTCCAGCGTCCTGCGAAGCTGGGCAAGCTGTTTCCTGGAGATTGGCAGCCCGAGTTCGGCCTGTGCTTCGGCCAGGGCCAGCCAGATCCGCCGCCAGGTCAGGATCCGCTGCCGGGGGCTGAACAGCCGGCACATCTCGGGGGAAGCGTTGCGACTGACAAGTGGATTTTCGTAGATCTCCTTGCTGCTCATCTCGTGCCTCAATCAGAAGCCAAACACACGGGCCAATGACGAATGTCGAAGCACGAATGACGAATCAATGACGAATGCTCAAATGACAAATGACGAAACGCCAGCAGGCAGCCCTGTTTCGTCATTCGGATTTCGGGCTTCTTTAGTCATTCGGATTTCGTCATTCGTCATTTACACTTTGACCACCTGCGCGAGCTCCGCCACGAAGTCCTTGCAGGCCTGCTCGATGGCCTTGTCCCACTCGGAGGCGAAGCGCTCTATGTAGCGCATGTTGTCATAGGCGTAGATGATGCTCCGGGACGCGCTGACCAGCGCGCCCGTGCCGTCAGACTTGAACAGCGGGGCCACGTCCGCGGCGGTCGCCCCCTGGGCCCCGTAGCCGGGCACCAGGAAGGTACAGTTCGGCATCATGCCCCGGAGGCGCACGGCTGATTCGGCGTCACGGGCGGCCACCACGGCCCCCACCGCGCTGTAACCACTCTTGCCCACCAGGCCCTCATCCTGACTCCAGGCCGCGACTTGCTGGGCGATGTGCTCGGCAACGGTCAACCCGCCCTCGAGCTTGGCGTTCTGGATGGTGTCGGCGGACTCATTGGTCGTCCGCACCACCACGAAGACGCCCTTGCCCTGCTCGCGGGCCACGTCGATAAACGGTTTGACGCCGTCCAGACCGAAATAGGGCGAGAGGGTGACCGCGTGCGGGCCTTCCAGTTCGTCGAGATCGGAGAAATCCGGGTCCGCCAGCATGGCCCGGGCGTACATCTCGGCGGTGGACCCGATGTCCCCGCGCTTGCAGTCGCCGATCACGATCAGGTCGGCCTCGCGGGCTTCCTGGATAATGTCGAAATAGCCTTCCAGTCCCTCCCAGTAGAACCGTTCAAAAAACGCGCTGTTGATCTTGACCGCCGGTACGATGGGGGCCACGATCCGGATCACCCGGCGGCAGAATTCGAGGACCGCGTCCAGGGAGGCTTCGGAATCGGCGGCGTCGTTCAGATCCTTGTGCTCGGCAATCTCGGCCGGCAGCATGGAATAGACCGGATCAATACCCACGCAGGCGGGCGTTTTCTTGGCTTTGATGGCGGCCTGCAGGTCGTCAGCGAAATTCCTGGGCACGATCGGTTCCTTTCAATTATGGCTCAACACGGCACTGTCATCCAATGGTTTACGGTAGAATAAGGAAGTCTAGCTTTCGGTATGGGAGCATGCAAGGCGCTAAGCCCGGCAAGTTGAGAATAACTTAGATTCCCCAGGGGACCGGTGACCAACCTGTTCGCCCCAGCAATGGAGATGAGTCCGTGGCACGCAGACGAAAAGGCAAAGCCGGCCAGCGACGGGTGGATTTCCGCCCGAACCGTCAGCAACCACGACGTCACAAACACTTCGGCTCGCACCACCTGGCCGACGAAGCCGTAGAGGACGTCCACCTGGCTGAATCGGTCCGCGCCAAGGGCGAGTTGTCGCGACGCCGCACCGTCGTGGAGCGTCTGGACGAACCCCTGGACGGCCGGCGGATGCGGGGAAAGGCCGTGGCCGTCCGCGGAGCATACGTCGAGGTGGACGACGGCAAGGAGCTCTGGCTCTGTACCATCCGTCGAATCCTGCGCACCCGGTCGATCGATACGCGCAGCCCGGTCGTCGTCGGTGATGATGTCATCTTTGCCGTAACCAGAAGCGAGGGCGCTCAGCGCGAGGGGGTCATCGAGGAGATCGCGCCGCGCCGCAGCACCCTGGCCCGCTCCGATGGCCGACGGACTCACGTCATCGCCGCCAACGTGGACCAGGCGGTCATCGTGAGCAGCATCCGCGAGCCGAGGATTAAGGAGCACCTCATCGACCGCTACCTGGTGGCCGCCCATGCCGGCAACATCCGCGGGATCGTGTGTATCAACAAGGCCGATCTCGACGAAGACGACGAGATCCCCGAGATTCTGGAACGCTACACGCGAATCGGCTACCTCGCGGGAGCGACCAGCACCAAGACGGGGCAAGGCATCCGGGAGCTGCGCGATGCGCTGGCCGGCAAGGTCACCATCATTTCCGGGCAGAGCGGGGTGGGCAAGAGCTCGCTGCTCAACGCGATCAACCCGGCCTGGAATCTCAAGACCGCGGCGGTCTCCGAGGCCACCGAGAAAGGCCGGCACACCACCACGACGGCCGTGTGGCTCAAGCTGCCCGAGGGCGGCGCGGTGGTGGACACGCCGGGCATCCGGGCGCTCGACGTGGCCATGGTGCCGCTGGAGGAACTGGAGATGCACTTCGTGGAGTTCGTGGACCGCGTACGGCACTGCAGATTTCCCAATTGCATCCACATCCACGAGGAAGGCTGCGCCATCAAGGCGGCGGTCGAGGCCGGCGAGATCGACCCCATGCGCTATGAGAGCTACGTGGAGCTGTTCATGGAGCTCAGCGAATTGCGGGCCAAGAGGATGGGGAATTAGGAGGGTTCAGGGTTCGGGGTTCAGAGCTGTGGATCCGTCGGCTGGTTGAGGCGACATCAGTTCTGGAGCATTTCGAGATACTCGGTTCTCTCCTCCGGAACTTCCAAGAACCAGCAAACGGGTACGGCCCTGTTAACCCGAGCTACCGCGCTACCGTCCGCACCGGCGGGACGCCGGTGCCATACTGTATCCTGCTCTCTGCTCCCTGAACCCTAACCTCTGAACCCTGACTCCTGAACCCTGCCGTCACAGGAACACGAACGTCACCACGATGAACAACGGGATCAGGATCCCCACGCTGTAGAGCATGTATCCGAAGAAGCTGGGCATCTTCACGCCGGACTGCTCGGCAATGCTCTTGACCATGAAGTTCGGGCCGTTGCCGATATAGGTGTTCGCGCCCATGAACACGGCCCCCAGGGAGATGGCCACCAGCAGACTCTCCTGGATGAAATTGCCGTCGGTAAGCTGCAGGATGCCCGGGCCGGCCGAGTGGGTCAGGGCGTTGGCGGTGGTGAAGAACACCACATAGGTCGGGGCGTTGTCCAGGAAGCTGGAGAGCATGCCGGTCGCCCAGAAGAACTGCCACGGCTCGTTAAGATGCAGTTCCGGCCCCTTGATCCGCAGGATCTCGATGGGGGCCTGCATGGTGATGAAGATGCCAATGAACAGGGCCGCGACCTCGGCGATGGCGCCGAAGTCAAACTGGTTCTCTTCGCGAATCCGCGACGGGGTGGTGATCCAGCCCAGGGCCACAAAGGCCAGCAGAATCAGTTCACGCAGGTAGGCATGCTCCGGCACCACGAAGCCGGTGCCCAGGAACGACTCGCCCGGCACGACCAGGGCCACCGCCAAGATCACGCCCAGCAGCCACAGGAAATTGATCTTCCCGTTGATCCGCAACGGCTCGATCTGCGTTTCGTCGAGCATCTTGGCCAGCGGCGGCTCCTTGCGGTACAGGCGCAGATCCCAGAAGTAATAGAGTACCAGCAGGATCCCCACGCAGAAGCCCCACTCGCTCACCAGCCGGAAGGTCCACAGGAACGGCACCCCCTTCAGGTATCCCAGGAACAACGGCGGGTCGCCGATGGGCAGCAGCGAACCGCCGATGTTGCTGACCAGGAAGATGAAGAAGATAACCGTATGGGTTACATGCTTGCGCTCGCGGTTGGTCTGCAGCAATGGCCGGATGAGGAGCATGGACGCCCCGGTGGTGCCGACAAAGCTGGCCATCCCCGCCCCGATCCCCAGGAACGCGGTATTGACCGCCGGCGTAGCCCGGACGTCGCCACGAAGCTGGATTCCGCCGGAGATGGTATACAGGCTGAAGAGCAGGATGATAAAGGGCACGTACTCGCCAAACACCGAATGCCACAGCACGTTCTTGACGGTGTCAAACCCCGGTGCGGTGGCATGATGCTCGAAGACGATACCGCTCCCGCGAACCTGGTAATAGACCAGGGTGATGGCCGCCAGCACCAGGGCCACCAGGAGCTTGTTGCGGTTGTGGTGCCACCAGTGGGCGGTCTTGGGGATCAGTGGCAGCAGCGCGATGCTCAGAAGCAGCACCGCGAACGGAATGGCCGCCAGCAGCGAAGGGGCCTCGTGGACCGGATGCGCCGACGCCGCCTCGGCCGGATGCGTGGTGGTCAACTGTTCCAGAACCGCGGCGCCCCCTTGAGGGTCCGCAGGTTGAGTAGCCAGGACCTCCTGGGCCAGGGCCGGCCGGGCCAGCATCCATCCACCGACGATAAGTACCATCAGTCCAGAGGAATAGAATCGTGTGGTTCGCAACATATCGAAGTACATCGGCTAAACGGTCCCTTCCAATTCATCCGCCCCAAAACAGGTCGGCACAAGGAGAACAGGCCCATTATTTGCGGACCTGGAGGGGGGCATTCTATACTGATTATCGGTTTCTGGCCAAGGAGACAGGCCCAATGGCCACAAGATCCATGAGCGCGTGTATCGGCACCAGATGGATAGCGTTCGGCATGGCTGCAATCCTGGCCAACCTGATGGCCGGCTGCGGTACCGGCCACGGGGGCGGGGCCTCGGCCACATACCGAAACAAGCTCAATGAGATGAAGACCGTCCAAATTCGGGTCAAGGATCAACCCTTTGACGTCTGGCTCGCCCGGACCGAAGACGAGCGGGAACGCGGCCTCATGCAGGTGACTGAGAAGGAAATGGCCGCCACCCTCAACGGCCGGCGGGGGATGCTTTTCGTTTTCCCCGGCGAACAGAACCTGGCCTTCTGGATGTTCAACACCATCATCCCCCTCGACATCGCGTATATCAACGCCCAGGGGCAGATCGTCAAGACCTACACCATGGCCCCCCTGGAAACCCGCACCTATCCCTCGCTGGAACCGGCCCAATTCGCGTTGGAAGTGCTGGCAGGCACTTTCGAGCAGCTCGGTATCGGCGTCGGCGACCACGTGGAAATCCCCGACTCCGTCCTCAAGGACGCCCGCTGATCAGTCGAATTGTCCTTCGGACGAACGAGATGGAGCCCGAAGCGCAAGCGAGGGCCGGTCCCTCGCTTGCGCTTCGGGCTCTGATCGCCTCAGGAGAGCCCAACTGTCCCAGTTATCGGCACTATCGTCTGCCGCTCCGCCCCGCCCGCCGCGACTGCTGATCGTCGGCGAGCAGGCTCGCTGGCCCTACGCAGTCCGAGAACTGCTCCAGGCGCAGGGAGTGGCCGTCAGCCGTGCCCCGTCGCTCCGCCATGCCTGCGACCCGGCCCTGTTGTCCCGGGTGGACGCAGTGATCATCTGCGAGCCGGACGACGGCGAATTCTCCGCCAGTTCGCAGGGGGACATGGAACTGCTGGCCGACGCGCTGAACTCGCATCGATTAATGGGGATCGTTCTTTCGCCGGGCACAACCGGGGTGGTGCCCGGCGAAGGCGATACCCTCATGACCGTGGCCGCCGACATCACTCCCGATGAACTCTGGGGGCGAGTGGCGACAATCCGCCAGTGCCGGCCGCTGCTTCTGCAAATGGATCAGCAGGTCGCCACCATGCGGCGGCTCGGCAAGCAACTCAATCAACACTTTACCGAAGTGGACCAGGAACTCCGGCTGGCCAGCCGGCTGCAGCGCGATTTTCTCCCCAGGAGCTTTCCCGAGGTGGGGGAAATCCGCTTTGCGGTATTGTACCGACCGGCCACATGGGTCTCCGGCGACGTCTACGATGTGCGCCGCCTGGATGAGACCCGGCTGAGCTTTTACGTGGCGGACGCGGTCGGGCACGGGGTGGCGGCCGGCCTGCTGACCATGTTCATCAAGCAGGCCCTGGTCGGAAAACGGGTCGAGCAGCACGAATACACGATCATCCCGCCGGAGGAAGTGCTGGCCACGCTGAACACTTCGCTGGTGGAGCAGGAGCTGCCCAACTACCAGTTCGCCACCGCGTGCTATTGCGTCATCGACACGCAAGATTACCAGTTGACCTTCTCGCGCGGCGGACACCCGCATCCCATCCACGTCAGCGCCGACGGTGAATGCCGCGAGGTACATACCACGGGAGGGCTGCTGGGGGTGTTTGCGGATGAGACTTTCCCCAGCGCGACGGTGTCCCTGCTGCCTGGCGAAAAGCTGGTCCTCTACAGCGATGGCCTGGAGGATGCGATCATGGCCGGTCGGGACCGCACATCCAGGCAAGTCACCTTTACGGAGGGGTTCAAGAAAGCGGCCCGGTTGCCCGCGGCGGCGATGATCGACGCCCTGACCGCACAACTGGACGAATCCGAAGGCAGCCTGCAGCCGCCGGACGACCAGACGTGCCTGGTGGTGGAACGACTGAGCGCGTAATACGCATTCCAAACCAATCTTGTGCATTGGGTGCCACGCCTCTTCGGAGGTGGGGGCGCGAAGACTCAACCGATCAGCAGCAGGGCAACCAACAACCAGCCAGGAATCCACCCAAGTTTGCAGCGGAAACCGTATCCGGCGGGCAAGATGCCCGCCCCCCGAAGAGCCGGCCGGTACGGGGGGCGGGCATCCTGCCCGCCTCATGGATTGGAACGCATGGCCGCGGCGTTGCCCCCTCCGCCCGGACGTGCCCGGCCACGGCACCGAGCTTAAATGCCGGCCCACCCGATGTGAAGCGCCCCCCTTCTCATTTCCGCCCGGCCGGTTACAGTAGCCGGGCATGATACGTCGCCTGTTTGCTATTGCGGTTCTGCTCGCGCTGCTCTGCGGGACGGTGCTGTCGCTGCCGGTCTTCTGGGCCCGGCCGGTGGTCGGCCAGAAATCCAGCCAGATCGCCCGCCACTGGCTTGACTGCATCTTTACCGCTTCGTCGGCCCTGACCGGCACGGGCCTCTCGCCGCACGACATCGGCGACGACTTCACCCCCGCCGGCCAGGCGCTGATCCTGGGCTACATGCAGATCGGCGGTCTGGGCGTGCTGGTCCTGGGGGCGATTGTGGGTCTGCGTTTCCGTCAGCGGTTTGGATGGGGCACCGACCAGGAAGGGGCATCCCAGGTCCGGCTCGGGCGGCTCATCGCCTTCGTGTGCGTGCTGGCGCTTCTGCTGGAAGCGGCCGGGGCGGCAGCCCTGTACTACAGCCCGGATCGAGGGTCGGACCCATCCGAACGGCCCCTGTTCACCGCCCTCTTCCACAGTGTCAGCGCCTTCTGCAACACCGGCCTGACACTCACGCGGGACAGCTTTCTCTCGGCCGGCGTCTGGTGGCCGGTGTATGCAGTCCTCCTCCCGTTGATGGTGCTGGGCGGCATCGGCGGCCCGGTGCTCTACGAATTGTGGCGCCGGTTGCTGGGTTCCAGGTCGCCGCTTTCGCGGGACACGCAGGTCACGCTGATCGGTACGGCCATGCTCATCCTGGCCGGAGCCGCGACGATCTTCTTTATCGAGAGCACGCCCCGCTGGCAGCTTCGCAATCCACGGGAAGACTCCGAACACATCAAGCTCGCCAGGGAACCCGCCGGCGAGGTCATCGAGTTTTCCTCTGAGGGTTCCTCCCGGGCGTCTCAACAGCGTCTGCGAACCATGAACGCCGGTCGCCGGGCGGCAGCCGCACTGTTCCAAAGCGTCTCCGCGCGATCCACAGGTTTCCGCGTGGCCCGGCTGGACGAACAGTCGCTTTCACCGGCGGATCGGGCGGCCACCATGCTCCTGATGCTGATCGGAGGCGGGATCGGCGGCACGGCCGGCGGGCTGCGGATTGTGATGGTGGCCATTTTGTTGGGGACGCTGTTGGGGGGCAGGAGGAACGCTCGTCTGATCTCTGAAGGCAGGCAAGATGCCCGCCCTCCAATTCACGTCGGGCAGGATGCCTGCTCTCCGATACACGGGCAAGACGTCCATCCTCCAATAGGCGGGCAGGATGCTCGGGCGATGGCCGTGCAGGTGGCTGCCGGGGTTGCCACCGCGATGCTCCTGCTGATCGCCTTCACGGCACTGGTATTGATCTACCGCGAGCCGGCCTCATTTGAGGCGTGCGTTTTCGAGGCACTCAGCGCCTGTTGCAACGTTGGGTTCACCACCGGCATCACCCGCTCGCTGCAACCCGAAAGCCAGGTCATGGTCATACTGGCCATGCTTCTAGGCCGGATTCTCCCGCTGGCAGTGCTGGCGAATTGCCTCTGGCCCCCCGCCGCCGCCCCGCGGTCAAAGCACTCCACCCCCACCGATCAACCATCAGCACTCCCAAGTGCCGAAAACTGAAAGCTGACCGCTGAACGCTGAACGCTGATCGCTGATCGCTGAATGCTGACCGCTTATCTACGAATCACAACCGAATCGCTGCGAATCGTGCCCGTATACAGATGCGTCGGTACGTTCGCGGTCCGGCCCTTTCTGCCGATCTCCTCCCGGATGCACGGCGCGTTCCCTATGGTGGAATAGCGCACGAAAACCCTGGCCTCGCCGGGCGCCTTGGGGAGCCGGCTCATGCGCTCGCGCAGCGCGGTCAGCGGCGCCCGGCCAATGATCATCCGCTCCCCCGGCCGGATCCGACGAACCAACTCAGGGCGAAACACGTCGCCCGTCGATTCCGGAGTCCAGCTCGCGGACCCGTCACCGCCGTCATCCTGCCCATCCTCTTTGCCCTGCAGCCGCCACTCGACGCGGGCCTGCGTCTGCAGGTCGTCGCCCAGATTGAGATTGATCCACTGGTCGCGATCCCACGTGCTCTCCACCCGGACGGCCAGGGATTCGCCGTCAGGCTCAATCTTCAACCGCAGCGGCCCCTCGGCCGTACGGATGGCTTCCGGGGCGGATTGGATGATCTCAACCGTCGCCGGCTCCGAGCGCACCAGCCCGAATCCCTCGTCGATCCACGTGGGGTCGTTCCACTGGGGCTGGTATGAAAACTGGATGGTGTACTTTCCGGCCGTCAGCATCGGATACCGGGCCCACCCGCGATTGAACGCGTTGATCACCAGACGGTCGGTCGCTCCGGCCGGCACCGGATGCGAGGGCGACAGGTCCCGGGCCCGAAGATTGACCGCCTCATACACCTCGGCGCTGCGCTCGATGGGGTCCACACGCAAATCGAGCGATTGTCCATCCGGCCCGGTCACCACCAGGAAGTCCCCCACGTCCATCAGGGCCGCCACTTGCCGAACATCATCGTCGGCCTCCCCCTGGTCCGCCGGCCAGGGCGCCTCGATGGGTTCCCCCGTAGGATTGAACACATGGACGGTCACCGTGAAGGGCTCATCCCAGGGCACGCGCGGGGGATTCACCTCCAGCCGAACCTGTGCGCCAATCAGGATCGCCGACTGGAGCTCAGCCAGCAGGTCGCGAGCCAACAGCGCGGTTTCCAGGTCCTTCGATTGGGCCGCCTGCCGGAGCGCGGGGAAGGCCACCGGCCCCCACTCCGCCAACTGGCGGATCGCCGCCCGCCGACGGGCATAGGCCGGATGACTGAGCTGCCGGACGACCGTCGCGATCCGCTCCGGGCTCGGCCGAGCCGGGCGCGACGCGGGCTGACTGGCCGGGGCAGTGTCCACCGCTGCGAATACGGGCCGCTCAGCGGACGAACCTGCCAGCCAGACCAGGAGTACGGCAGATAAGGACAGCCGGCCAATCATCAGGCACCTCATAAACGCGTTCTCTTCATGCTACCATAAGGGACGCCGGGCGGGCGGGCCAGACAGCCGTCATGCTGACTTTGCTTGTGCCAGGGCCTCCCTGCCGGATGTGTGCCACGGCGGCCTGTGCCGCGAGGATACGCTGATTCTTCACTTGCGGCGAAGCAAGGGCCTCGGGAAAACGTAGAAGATTCAATGCCCACGTACCCTGTTGAGTTAAAGCTCACCGGACGAACCGTGCTGGTCGTCGGCGGTGGAGAGGTGGCGGTCCGCAAGGTGGCGGGGCTGCTTCAGGCCGGCGCCACCGTCCGTATCGTAAGTCCGAATTTCTGTCAGCCATTACTGAACTTGCGAGAAGTCACCAGAGAAGCTCGTGCATACAGCCCGGAGTGCCTCGATGGCGTCTGCCTGGTTTTTGCCTGCACGGATGACCGGCAGGTCAATGCCGCGGTGGCGGCGGACGCCCGCGCCCGAGGCATCTGGTGCAATGTTGCGGACGAGCCGTCGGAGTGCGACTTCTTCGTGCCGGCCGTCCACCGGCAGGGAGAGCTGAGCATTTCAGTCGGCACCGGCGGGGCCAGTCCCCGGCTGGCGGCCCTGCTGCGTGACCGGTTGGCATCGCATTCAGGCCCCGAGTGGGGTATCCTGATTGAAGAACTGGCCCGCGCTCGCGGCCTCATCAAGACGCGCGTGGCCGATCCGGGCCTTCGCCGACAGATTCTGGACACCCTGTGCACGGAGTGCTCCATCCGGTTACTGGCCACCCGTGGCCGTGAGCCGTGGCGGCGATGGTTCGAGCGCGTAACGGAGTACCGTCTCCAGGGCCGCACGGAGCTTCCGGAGACAAGCTGAGCCGGTGCGTCTGCACGTACAGAGATTCATGAACCACGAGCTACTGGTTACGGTTGTCTGCGGCGTGAGCTACCTGGTGGCGGGTTTTGCTGTTTACCTGCACATCCGCGGTCAGGTCTGGTGGGCCAACCCGGTGTCGCGGGTGGCGGCCGCGGCGGCGATCGGGCTGAACCTGGCCTATCTCGGCCGCGCGATCGCTCTCGAAGGCCTGGTCAGCACCTTCGAGCACAGTTTCGATGCCATCGTGCTGCTGTCCACGCTGATCGGCCTGGTCGCACTGGGCACCCATCTGGCGCCCAGGCTGCGGGGTCTGGACGGCCTGTTGTTTCTGGCGGCCGGCGTTGTGGCGTTCAGCGCGATTTTCGTTCTGCGTCAACCGAGCGGCGTCATGAGCGCCCGGCCATGGTTCATCAGTCACTCGCTGGCTTTTGCGGTCAGCGGCGTCTTCTTCATTGCCGGGGGCGTGGCCGGTATCGCTTACCTGCTGGTGAATTGGATGCTCCGGCGAAAGCGCCTCGCGCTGGTTCGCAAAGTCCCCCCGCTGGAATCGCTGGAACGGTTCGGCCGCTGGATGCCCATTATCGGATTTCCGGTGTTTACGTATGGGATTTTGACCGGCCTGTGCGGCGTGGCCCACCGTCCGGACTTCGCCACCGTGTGGTACCGGGACCCGACATTCCTGTTTGCGATCGCGGCGTGGCTGATCTACGCGTACATGACCGCAAGCCTGATGTATCGTCCGCGCATCCGCGGCCGGCGGGCGGCTACGCTCGCGACGTACGGCCTCGGTTTGGTCATCGTGATCTTTCTGGCCCGGGAGTTTTTGTCGCCTCTGCACCAATGAACACTCGGACCCTGGTCATCGGCTGCAATCATCGCTCCGCCTCCGTGGAGGTGCGCGAACGGATCTCGTTCAACGACGAGGTTGCCGCCCGGGCCCTGCGCGAGTTGCGAACTCGCTATCCAGCGTGCGAGGCGGTACTGCTCTCGACCTGCAACCGGATGGAGCTGTATCTGGCCTCTCCTCCCGGCGGGCCGCCGGGCGTCACCGAAGCCATCAACTTTATTGCCGAGTTCCACGGCGTGCCCGCCGCGGAGTTCGTGGAATGTCTCTATCACTATGAGGGCGCGGCAGCCGTGCGACACTTGTTCCACGTGGTCTGCTCGCTGGACTCGATGGTGCTGGGCGAGTCGCAGATCCTGGCCCAGACCAAGCGCGGGTTTGAGCTGGCCCGCTCGGCGGGTACGGTCGGCGGGACGCTGGACGGACTCTTCCAGCGGGCCTTCTCGGTGGCCAAGGAGGCACACACCAAGACCGCCATCGCCGCCGGCCGGGTCAGCGTGGGCAGCACCGCCGTGGACCTGGCCCACCAGATCTTCTCGCACTTTGACGACAAGATCATCATGATGGTCGGCGCCGGCAAAATGGGTGAGCTCACCCTCACGCACCTGCTCGATACGGGCCCCAAGCGGCTGTGGGTTACCAACCGCACCGACGCCCGGGCGGTCGCACTGGCCGAAAAGATCGCCCAGCAGCACTTGGTCGCGGTGGAGGCGGTGCCCTTCGCCCAGTGGATCGACCATCTCGCCGAGGTGGACATTGTCATCGCTTCGACGAGCGCATCTGAACCGATCCTGACCGCCCGTCAGTTCGCCCCCATCCCGGCGCGTCGGGGATACCGCCCGCTGCTGCTCATCGACATCGCCGTCCCGCGCAATATCGAGCCTGCCGTCGCCGAAGCCGATGGCGTGTTTCTGTACAACATCGACGACTTGCAGGCCGTCGTTGAAATGAGCCTGGCCCATCGCCGTGAGGCCGTCGGCCACTGCCACCAGATCATCGAAGCCCACGTGGTCGAGTACCTGGAGCGATGCTCCCGGCAGGACCTGGGGCCGCTGATTGCCGCATTGCAGAATCATTTTCGCGGCGTGGCCGACAGCGAGCTGCAGCGCATTCTGCCGAAACTGGGCGACATTTCAGAAAATGACCGCGCGCTGCTTGAGCAGATGCTCCACCGAATCACCCAGAAGCTGCTCCACGACCCGATCAGCCATCTCAACCAGGCCGCGGCCAACGGTGGCGCCCACTTCTATGCCGATGCACTCAGGGCGATGTTCAACCTGACCAGCGAGGAAGAAAAGGAAAAGGAATAGCCCTGCCGGCAGTTCGGCCTGTGCCGCAACGGCGGCTCCCCAACCGAATAACCGCTCTTGCGCAGCAAACGGCCGGGACCAAGCCCGGCCGCTCTCATCCTTACGGATCTGTTCGTGCGTGCTTCCGTCAGCGCCTGCCCAACCGTGCCGGCTGGCGGATCACGATGGGCCGGTAGGCCACCGGCCGGACGACCCGCTGCGCGGGACGGTTGTAGGTGTGAGTGGTGGCCTGCACGGTGCCGCCGGGGAAGGTGTTGCCGCGAGCGAACGCGGTGGAAGTTCCGCCGGGGCTGCTGCGGGTCGCGCCGCCGGCCGCCACATCGCGGACCGCGCCGCCCTGGGCCACCACCCCGCCGTAGCTGCCGCTCACATGGCCGTTATTGCCGATGCTCAGGTTGAAGGTGCCCGCGTAGGCGGGGCCGCGCTGACCGGCAATCGCATGGCTGAAAGAGAAGTCCAAGCCGTCGGAGTCCACACCAACCGCCAGACCGGTAGCGGCGTTGACGGCGCCGGTTCGAGTGCGCGTCCGGGCCAGGCCGGCCAGGCCATCACCCACGTAGTTGGCGGTCGCCGCCGCGTTCCCGCCACCCCTGTTCCCGGCGGAAGCACTGGTAGAGGCCTCGCCGGCCAATGCGCTCATCGCCATCATTCCACTCATCACCAACACCATCGCATATTCTCTGGACCTGTTCATGGCCTGTCTCCTGTTCTTTTCTCGTTCCCTCTTCTCCCCTTGTCCCCTTGTCGCCTTATCGCCTTGTCGCCTTGTCGCCTCAATTCCCATCTCACTTGCGCTCAGGGCTCTGAAAGGCGGGCAGGATGCCCGCCCTCCGACCCACGGCGGGCAAGATGCCTGCCCTCCGATCCGCAAGATGCCCGCCCTCCTTTACGGTCGGACCTCGATGGCCGTCACACGGGACTGGCCGGTGCCGAACCGATTGGCCCGGGTCTGGGCCAAGGCCCGCACGCTGCTGTTCTGTCGCCACCCGCTCACGCTCACGCCGTACCCGTCTGCGTTGGCCGTGGCTCGATAGCCGGCCCGGCTGTCAGACCGCACACGGCTGGTGGCCACTCCACCGCGGGTGTCGGCCAGCGAATCACTGATGCTGGTGGCTCGCCCGCCGTACAGGCCCCGGCTGACCGCCCTGCTGTCGCTGTTGGCATAGCCGTAGCGGCTCAGCGCGGTGGAGTAGGACTGGCTGCGGGCGGTGCCGCCGTGACTGCCGCGGGCGTTCGCCACGCTGTTGCTGATCGCGACACCACCGATCGCACCGGCCACGCTCTCACTGGTCGCAACCGCCCGGCCACCACGGGTGCCACGGGCATCCGCCCGGGAATTGCTGAGGGCCAGGCCATGATCCGCAACCGCAATCGCATCGCTGGTTGCCTGGCCACGCCGCTGACCAATGGCCTGAGAATTGGCAATGGCAGTCCCGCCGTTGGTCGCGCCGGCCCAGGCCGTCGCGTTGGCATTACCAGTTGCCGTGGCGGTCGCATTGGCCTGCCCGCCGTTGCTGGCTACTGAAACCGCGCTGGCCGAAGCGGCCAAAGCCGCAGCGCCAGTCAGAAGCACACCCGCCCCAGTCATCAGGTATCTGTGTCTCATGGCCGTTCTCCTCTCTGGAGAGCCTGGTATCCACCTCGGCCGGCCCGGACCCGCGTCCATTGGCTTGCCAGAGGAGTCAGCAGATTAGACATTTACGCATTGAAAATGTTTGATGAAGGATATTATTCACTAATAGAAAACACATAAACCATTACCATAAAAGAATTAACGGATGCAATATTTTGAAACGAACGGGCATTTGAAAGAACCCGCCCCTCCGGCTGGCCGGATTCGGTCAGGGAAGGGCCGCTCCTGATCGCAATCCTGACCGAAGTTGGTCGCGGCTTGTCAGGACCGGGGTGCCGCGAAAACTGCCGTTCAAATCCCACAACCGGCCAAGTCACGCAGAGCCACGCGGGTATAGCGCCTATGCTTTCACAGATGGGGCCTTTCAGAGAGGGCGCGCAATGCCAAACGAGTTCATCAATCCCAATTGGCATGTGGTCATCATCCATTATCCGCTGGCGCTGTTGACCCTGGGGGTGCTGATCGAACTGTTCAGCCGGCGGACCAGCAGCCTGAAAACAGCCGGACGGTGGATGATCCTGCTGGGGGCGCTGTTGATCGTGCCGGCGTCCACCCTGGGCTTGTACGCCCTGCGCGACGTGGTCACCCCAGGGCCCATTGACGCTGCACAAACATGGCGCGAGGTGGTACAGGAAAGCCCCTGGTCCGCGGCGCAATGGTCGATGATGAAATGGCATCTGCTGCTCATGTCCATTGCTGCCGGATTGTTCCTGCTGGGCGTCGTCGTGTGGCTGGGCGCGTCGGATGAAGCTCGACACTCGCTCCGCTGGCCCGTGCTGTTGGCGATGCTGGTGGGCGTGGGCCTCATGAGCGCCGGGGCGTGGCATTCCGGAGAAGCGATCTATCGCTATGGAACCGCCGTCGAGCGGAGCACAGCGGGGGCTGAACCGCCGCGCGAACCGGCAACGCAAACGGCCGCACAAGCGGGAACGGCGCCGGCCGGCATGGTGGAAGAGTCTCCGCAGCAGCCTCCGGCGGTCAGCCATCTGGCCGATCCTGACCATGCCCGGGAGCCGGTTAAGCCCGGGAGCTTGGAATATTACGTTCGCCCCTTGCAATTGCATCTGCTGCTGGCCGGTCTGACGGTGGCCACGGCCATCGCCGCGCTGGGTGTATCCTTCCGACGTTGGAACTGGCGGCCTCCCACGATCGCAGAAAGCCGGCTGGTCGAAACACCCCGCCCGGCGGAACCTGCGGGCGTGGCTCCGCGGCCCCCGGCCGAAGCGGGGGTGCCGACGACGGCTCCCGCCCCGCATCCCCTGGCCGTATCCCCCGTGCGCCCCGCCAGGTTCTGGTGGTTAACGCTCTTGTTCGGCGTGGGGACCGCCCTGGCCGGATTATGGTTCACGAGCGACTGGCGACTGGAGGAAGGCCTCCTGGGGCCGCTGCGTAACGCCGACAAACGCGCGGACATGCCGCGACTGTTCTTCCATGTGATTTTCGGGACCAGCACCGTCTTGTTGACGCTGCTGCTGGCGCTGATCACCTGGTTCAGTCGCCGAGCCAAAGCGGCGACGATTGTCTTTGCAATCCTTCTGCTGCTGGCGGTGGCCGCCCAGTTATGGCTGGGCATTCTCCTGCTCTTCGACTCGCACCACGGGCCGCTGTTCAGGTTCAATGCCGGGTAAATCGCCGGCGGCCGGGTGGAACAGTGCCAGGCATTCACATTGGGACCAGCGGATGGAACTACAGGCACTGGGCCAACGGGCGGTTCTATCCGCAGGGGCTCAAGCCCGGCGACTGGCTGCGATTTCTGGCCGGACATTTTGACACCGTAGAAGTGAATTACTCCTTTTACCGCATCCCCACCCGCGAATCCGTGGCCAAATGGCAGGCCGCCACGCCGCCGGGTTTTCTCTTTGCCATGAAGTTGTGGCGCGGGATCACACAATTTCGCAAGTTGAGTGATCCGGCCGGATTCCTGGCTCAGTTCCTCTCGTCAGCCAACATCATGCCCCCGTCCCGGCGCGGGCCGCTGCTGGTGCAGCTTCCGCCGAGCATGGGCCTCCATCTCCAACGGCTGGACGCCTTTCTCATCGAGTTGGAGCGGCAAACGAACGCGTCGCCCTGGCGCGTGGCCGTGGAGTTCCGGCATCCAAGCTGGCTGGTGGAGCGGGTGTACCGTCTGCTGAACGAACATCGGGCGGCGGTGGTCCTGGCCGACTTGGGCCGGTGCCCGATCACCGAGCCCAACGACGTCGATTTCGTTTACGTCCGCCGGCACGGAGGGTGGCATCACCCGGAGGGAAGATACCTGCCCGAGCAGATCGCGGCCGACGCCGAACGGATCAAAGGCTGGCGGACGACGGGGAAGACGGTGTATGTGTACTACAACAACGACCTCAACGGGCATGCGGTGGACAATGCGCGGGAACTGGCCGGGTTGGTCGGATTGAGGGAGTGAGGGGACAGGAAGACAAGGGGACAAGGAGACAGGGGGACAAGGGGATGAGGGGATGAGATGGCGCGGGAAAGGAGGAACGCTGATGAATGCTGAGGGGGTGCGTGGGGCTTGCCGAGAACTGAGCGGCTTGGGAAGAAGGCCAACGTTGGCAACGCAGGAGAACCTTGTTGCCGTGGCGGCCGGGCGAGGACTCGACCGCCACAGAACTACCCAGGCACGGTGCGGCGCCGGTCGGGATTGACTGAGGACACTTGCCTGCCTACTGTGTTGCTCTGGTGATGCGTTTTTGAGTCACTACTGTGGAGTAAACCTCATGAGTGCACCTGCCGATCGGACGGCCTGGCTTCAAGGCGGCGAGGCTGCCTGTAAAACTTATCAACCCTACCCCGAGCGCGCCTATCGCATGGTGCTGCTGGGAGCGCCCGGCATCGGCAAGGGCACCCAGGCGGAGTTGCTGTGCAAGCGGTTTCGGACCTGCCATCTCTCCACCGGTGACGTCTTCCGGGCGGCCAAGAGCTCCCAGGGGCCGCTGGGGCCGGCCATGCAGGCGGCCCTGGGCTACATGCAGCGCGGCGAACTCGTGCCCGATGAGACCGTCATCGACATGGTTCGCGAGCGCGTCGAATGCCTGAAGTGCGACTACGGTTTCCTGCTGGACGGCTTCCCCCGGACGGTGCAACAGGCCGAAGCCCTCGACCGTATGTTCCAGGAGACCGGGCTGGTACTGGATGCCGTGCTGAACTACGAACTGCCGGTCGAAAAAGTGGTCGAGCGGCTGAGCGGCCGGCGAACCTGCAAGGACTGCAAGACGACCTTCCATGTCCGCACCATGCCGCCGAAAGTGGAAGGCAAATGCGACAAGTGCGGCGGCGAGCTGTACCAGCGCGAGGATGACCGGCCGGAGTCCATCCGCGTGCGTCTGAAAGCCTATGAAGAGAGCACCGCGCCGCTGAAGGATTACTATGCCAAGACCGGCCTGCTGATCACCATCCAGGCGGATGGGACCCCCGAGCAGGTGTTTGAGCAGACCATCGGCGCGCTGCGCGATCGCGGAAAGGCGTAAGCCCCCTCCAAACAAGAACCTTGTCCCGGCCCCAGAGCCCCTTGCTCTGGGGCCTTGTTTTTAGCGTGCGGCGGCGCTGCCGGTCGTGGAGCCTTTGGTTTTTGGGGGTATCGCGGGTCTCAGGTCATCCTTGGGCATTCAGCCCCCGCCCGGACGACAGCTCGCACAATCGCCGGAGGGTTTCGGCCGCCTGACCGCTGGCAATGGCTTTGCGCGAGAGGGCAATGCCCTCGGCCAGATCTTCGGCCACGCCAGCCACCACCAGCGCCCCGCCGGCGTTGAGCAGGGCGTGGTCGTAACGGGGGCCGGTATCGACTCCATCCAGGATGGCGCGGATGGCCGCGGCGCTGCTCGCCGGCGAATCAATCAGCAGCGATTCGAGCGGCGCGACGCGCAGGCCGTATTCGTTCGGATGAATAGCGAAGGTGCGCATCCGCCCGTCGCGAACCTCGGTCACGCGCGAAGTGCCGGTAATGCTCAGGTCGCACAACCCGCATTCCGCATGTACCACCCAGGCGTGGGTGGCGCCGCGGGCAATCAACACCTGCCCGAGTTTCTCCGTCAGATCAGGCTTGAATACGCCGAGCAGTTGACGCTTGACTCCCGCCGGGTTGGTGAGCGGCCCGACGATGTTAAAGATGGTACGAATGCCAAGCTGCTTGCGAACCGGGGCGGCGTGGCGCATGGCCGGATGGAGCAAAGGGGCGTGCAGGAAGGCGATCCGGCAAGAGGCCAGACATTGTTGCAGGACGGGCACGGGGGCTTCGAGGGTAATCCCCAGGCAGGCGGCGGCTTGGGCCGATCCGCTGACCCGGGTATGACTGTGATTGCCGTGTTTGGCCACGACCGCTCCGGCGGCGGCGGCAATGATCGCGGCGGCGGTGGAGACGTTATAGGTATTGATGCCGTCCCCCCCGGTCCCGCAGGTATCCATCGCGTCGGCATCACAGGGCACGCGGGTGACGTGTTCGTGCATCACGTCGGTGGCCCCGACAATCTCCTCGATGCTCTCGCCCTTGTGGGCCAGACAGGTGAGAAAATCAGCCATCAGACCGGGCTCGCAACGGCCGGTCATGATGAGCGAAAACACTTCATAACACTGCTCGCGCGTGAGGTGGCGTCCAGCCTTGATGGTGGCGATAGCCTGGTCGATAGACTGCATTCAGAGCTCCAACTACGAAACAGACAAGCAGACGAAGGAACACGCAGGCCGGGAGAAGAAACAACCGGGCGACGTTCTCCTTCGTCCTCGAATCTCGCCGTCTCGTCGTCTCGATTCCGGCCCTTACAGACGCTGCACCCGGGCTCCCTCAGAGGCGGTGGTGGGGTAAACAAGCGCGGGCTTCTCAAACCGATGATTATATTCCGACGCGATGGCCGATTGAAGAGCTTCCACCGCGCCCTGCTCGACCAGGGCGATGGCACAGCCGCCGAACCCTCCCCCGGTCATGCGGGCCCCGTACACGCCCGCCACCTCCCGGGCAATCTCCACCAGGGCGTCCAGTTCCGGGCAGGAAACCTCGTAATCGTCTCTGAGGGACTGATGCGAGTCGAACATCAGCGCCCCGAAGTCCTCCAGCCGCCCGTGACGCAATGCGTCGGCCGCCTCAGTGGTGCGCTGGATTTCGGTCACCACGTGCTGGGCCCGGCGGAAGATGAGCGGATCCAGGGCCTGCCGCTGGGCGAACAGCATGGCCGGTTTGACGTCGCGAAGGCTCTGGATCTGCGGATATCGGCCCTTGAGGACCTCCACGGCCTGCTCGCACTGCCGGCGGCGGATTCCGTATTCCCCCCCGCCGATCTCATGCTTGACCTGGGTGTTCATGACCAGCAGGACGGCATTGTCGAAGGGCATGGGAATGTGCTCAAACTCGCGCGAGCGGCAGTCCAGCAGCAGGGCGTAGTATTCTTTGCCCAGGGCGCAGATGAACTGGTCCATGATGCCGCAGGGCGAATGAGCGTACTGATGCTCGGCCTCCTGGCAGAGTAGGGCCAGCTCAACGGGGTCCATGGTCTGGCCGGCCAGGGTCAGGAGGGCCAGCCCGGAGCCGACCTCCAGGGCCGCCGAACTGCTCACACCGCCGCCAATGGGCACCTCGCTGTGGATCAGCAGCCGGCTCGGCTGGAGCCGGATGCCGCGTTTGACCAGCATGGCGGCCACGCCGCGCGTATAGCTGGACCAGGACGGCATTCCCGGCGCATCGGGCTCGCCCGGATCGGCGGCCGAGAAGCGGGCGGGCTGATCCGCGAAGGCGGTCGAACGCACCTCGATCGTGTCCCCATCGGCCGGAGCCGCCATCACGTACAGGCACTGGGACATGGCGATGGGCAGCACGTAGCCGTCGTTGTAGTCCGTGTGCTCGCCAATGAGGTTCACCCGGCCCGGAGCGCGAACCGCCAGCGTGGGAGCCGATCCCGGAAACGCCTGTTGAAACCGATTCATCAGATCGCTTGTGTTGACCACGGTAGAGTTCCTACAGAGAATAGAGTGTGGCCGACTTTAGGCTGTGGCGTCAAATGTGTCAAATCAGGAACCGCCAATGCCGACACCTGTTCTGATCGACACGGACATGGGGATCGATGACGCGATCGCGGTCGCGTTGGCCCTTGCCTCCGATCAGATCGAGCTGGTCGGGATGACCAGCGTGGGGGGCAACGTCCCGCTGGAACAGGCCACAGGCAACATCGGCCGGGTGCTGTCGGCTCTGGAGGCCCGGGAATGGCCGGTGATCGGACAGGGCCTCGATCAGCGCAACGGCTTAAGCGACGCCCGGCACGTCTTCGGGGAGGATGGGCTCGGGGAGACGGATCTGCCCATCCCCGCAGGGTACCAGCCCCGTGACTATGTTGAGGTATTTGAACACTGCCTCCACGCCCATGGCTCATCCCTGACCATCATCGCCCTGGGGCCGCTGACCAATCTCGCGGCATTGATGCGCGAACGACCCAGGCTGCTTCAACAGGCCGGGCGAATCATCGTGATGGGCGGGGCCCTCTGGTGCCCGGGTAACGTGAATCGCTGGGCGGAGTTCAACTTCTACCGCGACGCCAAGGCCGCGGCCGCGGTCATGTCCGCCGGGCTGCCCATCACCCTGGTGTCGCTGGACGTCACCCGCCAGGTCGCCCTGGACGAATCACACGTGGCTCGCCTGTCGCGCAGCGGCCGGCCGGGGGGCGAAGGGCTGGCCCGGATGCTCCGCTGGCCCCTCGAACATCATGCGGACATGGCGGGCAAATTCCTGGTCCATGACGCCGTGGCCGTGGGGGCCCTGCTCTGGCCGGAGCTGTTTCTGCGCTCGCGCATCGGGCTGGAGGTGGTTACTACCGGCGAACAGGTCGGCCGGAGCAAACCCGTGGTCACCAAGGACAAGAGCCGGCAGGTGGGGGTGGTACTCTCCGTCAACGTCGAAGATTTCCTCGAAAACCTGCTGGAAAGGATCTGTCAGGAGGAGTTCATCGTCTGAGGAGATGAGAAGTGAGAAAGGGCCTGGAAATCCACAGGCTCTCTCACTTCTCACCTCTTACTTCTCACTTCGCCGAAGGCGCTCATGTTCGACCGGGTTGACGACACCATCGTGGCAATTTCCTCCCCCCCGGGCATCAGCGCGCGGGGCATCGTGCGTTTGAGCGGGCCGGAAGCCGTTTCCCTGGCCGCACAGGTCTTTGAGCATGCGACCGGGCCCGGCCTTCACGCCACGCCGGGCCATCGCCGGCTGATGGGACGGGCGCGAATCGATGCCGACGCGTCAGTCCCCGCGGAGGCCTACGTGTTCCGGGCCCCGGCCAGCTACACGCGCCAGGACATCGTGGAGTTGCACCTGCCCGGCTCACCGCCCGTGCTGGCCATGGTCTTCGAAGAACTGACCGCCGCCGGCGCCCGGCCGGCCGAGCCGGGCGAGTTCACCGCGCGAGCCTACTTCGCCGGGGCCCTCGATCTGACCGAGGTCGAAGGCGTGGCCGCCCTGATCCATGCCCGCAATGACTCGCAACTGCGGGCCTCAGAGGCACTGCTTCATGGACGATTGAGCCAGCGATCCAGCGCACTGCGCGAAGAGCTGACCGACCTGCTCGCCCTGCTCGAAGCGGAGATCGATTTCGTAGAAGAGTCTATCGAGTTTACCACCAGTGGGCACGCAATCGCCATTCTGGATAAAGTAGCCGGAGAACTGGACGCCCTGCTGCGCGACGCACCGGCGATCGAACGGCTGGAGGTGCTGCCCCGCATCCTGTTGGTGGGTCGCCCCAATGCCGGCAAGAGCACGTTGTTCAACCGGCTCAGCGGACTGGACCGGGCCATCGCCTCGGCCACCGCCGGCACCACGCGCGATGTGCTCACCGCGCCGATGAAGGTGCCCGGGGGCGAAGTCATGTTGCTGGACAGCGCGGGGGTGGAATGCGGGCCTCAGACCGCATCCCAGCCGTCGGATCCAACACCCGGCGAGGCCGCCGGCTCGGCAGAACCGGCAGCGCTGGCCGCCGCCGCGACGCGACGATCGGTCGGTATCGCAGACCTCGTGCTGATGGTGGTGGACGTGACCGATGCCCCCCTCGAAACCATACGGAGCCTGCGGTCGATGCTGCCGCGGCAGCGGGTCCTGATCGTGCTGAACAAGGTCGATGCAATTATTTCCAACCCTCCCTTGCTCCATCTTCCCGACCCGGCCGTTCGAGTCAGCGCGTTGACCGGGGAGGGCATGGCGGCACTCCAGGCCCGAATCGGCGAAATGTTGTTTGGAGGGGTCGAGACGCATGGGGCGGAGCTGCTGGCCCTCTCCGATCGTCAGCGATCGGCCTTGCGCGAGGCCCGCCACGCGCTGGGTCGCGCCCTGGAAATGTGCAAAAACTCGCAGGAAATCAAGGATTTTGCGGAACTGCTGGCCCTGGAAGTGCGCGAGGCGATCAATGCCCTTTCGCTGTTGACCGGAGAAATCGCGACCGAAGAACTGCTCGGTCGCATCTTTTCCCGCTTCTGTATAGGCAAGTGAAAAGTAAAGAGGCTCACTGGATCCGGTCGATAATTTGTGGAAGGCATCTCGCGTGCCAATGATGTGCTGAATGTCGGCCTCGACGCGAGATTTGCTTTGACATTCTTGAATGTCATGTTAATTTAACCGGCAGAAAGGAGGTGACGTCCATGGCTAAGAAAGCAAAGAAGGCCGCCAAGAAAGCTGGCACCAAGGCCACGAAGAAGAAGAAGTGAGCCGAATGGACATCACCAAGACCGTTGTCCCGAGTGCAGACTAACAGATGATGCAAGGGGCAACGGCAGTCGCCTCCGACTCAAAGTTGGGTGCGACAAACAGCCGTAAGGGAGGTGCTCAACGCCACGGGAGCACCTCTCCCTTTTTTTGGGGATCGTCCCATCCCGGCCCCCCACTTCAGAGCCGGAAGCCAGCGCGACCAACCACAGTGACAGCAGCCAAGCCCCTGCCCTGCAGCGCAAAGTGGGCCATTTCCCGTAGCGGCCGGGCTCCGTACCGGCCGTTCTGCCCGTAAAACGGCCGGTACGGAGCCCAGCCGCTACGACCGTTGGTCCCAGGCACGACCGGTAACCACTACCCGGGAGCGAGAAATCAAGAACGACGCATCATCCACGCGTTTACCTGCTGACCCACGTACGCCTCCCATGCGCCCCAGGTGGCCAACAGCCCCGCGTCCGAATAGAATATGAACGATCATTCACTCTTGAGATACGGCTCGACAATGACCAGGCATCGGAAGGCCACTCAGGCAGCAGGCAAGACGCGGCGGCGCTCTCGTGGGCAGCCCGAATGGGCAGACTGGCCCGACGAGCAGTTGCTGGATCTGCGCCTCTGCGACCTGCATCTTTCCATTAAGCGCTCCCCGCTTGAGCCGGTGATCCAGAAGGTCTACGAGGACCTGGAACGGCACGATATCCGCTTCCGGCCGCACTTCTGGCTCTCGGAAGAGTGGTTTTCACCTGATGGGATTCCCGGCGTGGCCATTCCGTTCTACCTGGCCCATCCGCGCCTGATCCGCCTGGAGCGGAAGCAGATGCTGGAGGTCGAGGGCGGCACGCAGGAGTCCTGCCTGCGCATTCTGCGTCACGAGGTGGGGCATGCCCTGGACCATGCCTACCTGCTGCATCGTCGCCGGAAGTGGCAGCGGCTGTTCGGAAAGTCCTCGGAACCGTATCCGGAGTTCTACCGGCCCCGGCCATACTCCCGAAATTTCGTGGTGCACCTCGACTTCTGGTACGCCCAAAGTCACCCGGATGAGGATTTCGCCGAAACCTTCGCGGTCTGGCTGCGGCCCAAGTCGCTCTGGCGCAAACAGTATGAGGGCTGGCCGGCCCTGGCCAAGCTCGAGTACGTCGATGAATTGATGGCCCAGATCGCCGGAACCCGACCGGTGATCACTTCCCGCAAGCGCGTGGAGCCGCTGTCCCAGATCCGCAAAACCCTGCGGCAACATTACAAGGAAAAGCGGGCTCATTACGCCCGTGAACATCCCAGTTTTTATGACGATGACCTGCGGTTGCTGTTCTCCGATGCGCCTCAGCACGCGAATCGCGAATCAGCGGCCGCCTTCCTGCGCCGGGTCCGCGGTGAGATTCGCCGCCTCGTCTCCAGGTGGACGGGGCAGTATGAATACACCCTCGACCAGGTGCTCAAGGACATGATTGGCCGATGTCGAGAATTGAAACTCCGCGTCGCAGGACGCGAACGCCAGGTCAAAATGGACTTCGCGATTCTGCTTACCGTGCAGACGATGAACTACTTGTACACCAAGCGCCACCGGCTCGCCATGTAAGGAATCGCATGAAGAAGCTACGCGTACTGGCACTGGTGCACGAAGACCTTGTCCCCCCGGACAGCATCGAGGGGTTGAGCGACGAGCAGATTGCCCCCTTCAAGACCGAGTACGATGTCACCGCCACGCTGCACAACATGGGCCACGAGGTCAAGACCGTCGGCGTGAGCAGCGACCTGCGCGCGATCCGCACGGCCGTGGAATCCATGCAGCCGGACATCGTCTTCAATCTGCTGGAGGAATTCGACGGCCAGGCGGTCTTCGACCAGAACGTGGTCAGCTACCTCGAACTGCTCGGGCTGCCGTACACCGGTTGCGGCCCCCGGGGCCTGATGCTGGCCCGCGACAAGGCGCTCGCCAAGCAGATCCTGACCTACCATCGCATCCGCGTTCCGGATTTCATCGTGTTCCCCCGGGGGGCGGCGGTCCGGCGGCCCCGACGCCTGACCTTCCCCCTGTTCGTCAAATCGCGAAACGAGGAGGCCTCCCTGGGCATCGCCCAAGCCTCCATTGTGGAAGACGACGACGCCCTCAGGGAGCGGGTCGCCTTCATTCATGAGCGCATCCAGACGGACGCCATCGTCGAGCAGTACATCGACGGGCGCGAGTTGTACGCCAGCGTTGTCGGCAATAAGCGTCTGCGGGTCTTCCCCATCTGGGAACTGCTCTTCACCAAGGCGCCTGAGGACATGCCGCGCATCGCCACCGCCCGGGTCAAGTGGGATTACAAGTACCAGCAGCGCTGGGGTATCATCAGCCAGGCCGCCCGGGACCTGCCCGAGGGCATGGCCGAGCGGATCGCCACCCTGGCCAAACGCATCTATCGCTATCTCGGCCTCACCGGTTACGCCCGGATCGACATGCGCATGACCCCCACCGGCGAACTGCACGTTCTGGAGGCCAATCCCAACCCGCAACTGGCCTATGGAGAGGACTTCGCGGAATCGGCCCATGCCGCCGGCGTCACCTACGAAGATCTCCTCCAGCGCATCCTCAACCTCGGCCTGAGCCGGGCCCGGGAACTGCGCACCAGCGGATAACCAATGGCAAAACCTGGCCATGGAATCGCTTGGAGTCTGCAGAATCAGAGGATAAGATCAATTAGACCGGGGGGCACGACGGATCGGTGGGACATACACCCATGCCTGTGGAAACATTATTGATCAATGGTCCACGCGGCGGCGGGAAGAGCACGGTCGCTCAACTCGTGGCCCGCGAGGTGCTCCAGCGCCCCGCTCATTATCTCCGCATCGAGGCCGCCTCAGACCAGCACACCAACGTGGTGCTCTCCGTGGAACCGGCGTCCGGGCAACCCTGCCCCTGGGCCTCCGAACACCTGGTGAAGTACACCGCCGATCGGGTCTTTGAGACGGTGCCGGAAGCCTTGCGGAAAGTCCGCCGGCTGGAACGCCGTGCCTTCGCCATCCTGGAGGCGGACGCCGATCCGGCCCTCCGCCATGCCTTCCCTTACGATTACCGCATCTTCGTCATGCCCGCCCCGGCCGACGTCCATACCGTGTTTCGGACCCCCCGGGCCGCCGCCATTGCCCTGCAGGAGGTGATGCAGGATACGGCCGCCTTCGCCTCGGAGATCTTCGGCCTGTTCGAGACGGAGTCGCTGGAAGACAGCGTTGGCGTGGAATACTACCCGCCGGTTGCGGATCGCGAGGGCCGGCGGGAGGTGGAACGGCTTGAGATCACCGAGGCCCAGATCCGCCAGTTCCTGCGCTCGCCCCTGGGCGGTGAAATCGCCTCCCGAATTCAGCTTCAACCCCCTTATCACGCCATGGTTGAATCGGATGTGGTCCTGATCAATACCGGGGTCGGCGGCGAGACGGACGCGCTCGGCGAGTGCCTGGCCCGGATCGAAAAATTGCTGGCCCGCGTCCGGCAAGACACCCGCCGGCACAGCGTTTTGTACTGGGGGGATATTTTCTCCAGAGACGATCCAACCTGTTCCAAGCTCCTGCGGCGGCTCAAGGCGTTGTTTGCTCTCTGACGGCGCGTTAGCATCTGGCACTACAGCGCAAGCTACCCAAATTGCTGTAGCGGCCGGGCTCTGTACCGGCCGTTTGAGAGACGTAGCGGCCAGGCCCGCACCGGCCGTTTCGAAGATGTAGCGGTCGGGCTGCGTACCGACCGTCCTGGAAATGTAGCGGCCGGGCTCCGCGCCGGCCATTCTGGAAACTCGGCAAGAAACCAACCTGGAAAGGAGACCCTATGCCGAACCGTCAGAATTCACGTACATCCAGCAGTGGCAACGCCGGCCGCGGCGCCGGCTGGAGTCGCCGACAGGTCCTGAGCACCGCGGCCGGCGCCGGAGCGGCCATGCTGGCCGGGTCGCAGGTCGCCACGGCCCAGAGCCCCAGACCCGGCCGGCGGGTCCTGGGCGCCAATGACCGCATCGTCCTCGGGATCATCGGCTCCGGCGGGATGGGCCGTCACCATATGAACACCCTCAACAGCATCGGCGGCATCGAGTGGGCGGCCGTCTGCGACGTATATGAGCCCAACCTCAACGAAGGCCTCAAACTCGCCGGCTCGAAAGCCAAAGCCTATCTCGAGCACGAGCGTCTCCTTGAGAACAAGGATATCGACGCCGTGGTCATCGCCTCGCCGGAACACTGGCACCACCGGCACCTGATCGACACCGTGGCCGCCGGCAAAGACGCCTACTCCGAAAAGCCCATGTGCTGGAACATCAAGCAGGGCCAGGAAATGGTGGAAGCCGTGCGCAAAACGGACTGCATCGTCCAGATCGGCATGCAGCGGCGCAGCACCCCCATCATCCGCGACGAAATCAAGCCCATCTTCGATCAGGGCGAGAACGGCCCGCTGGGCAAGGTCCACCTGGTCCGCGCGGAGTGGTACTGGAATATCGGCATTGACCGCAGCTCGACGCTGCCCGGCAAGCTCGATTGGGAGCGCTTCTGCGGACCGGCCGGCAAGCAGGAATTCGCCCCCATCAAGTTCCGTCACTGGCGGCTTTTCTGGCCCTTCTCGGGCGGCAACGAAACCGACCAGGGCACCCACCTGATGGACGTGGTGCAGTGGATGATGGGCGTCGATCAGCCCAAGTCGGCCGTCCAGTGGGGCGACGTCTTCGAGCACAAGCCGACCGAAACGCCTGACACCTTCTGCTGTACGTTCGAATATCCGAACTTCGTGGCTACCTGGACGCTGGGTTACAGCACCAACACCTGGCGCAATGGCTGGTCCATCACCTTCCAGGGCACCAAGGGCGCTCTGTTCCTCACCGAGGCGGGCTACCGCATCTTCGACCAGGTCAACGGCTGGGAAAAGGGCTGGCCCAAACCCAAGGTCGAGGTGCTGCCCGGCAGCGTGACGGACACCCGTCCACACCTCACCAACTTCCTGGATTGCGTGCGCAGCCGCAAGCAGCCCAATGCCCCGGTCGAGATTGGCCACAAGGCCGTTCGCCCGCTGCATCTGGCCAATGCGGCCCTGAAGGCCAACCGCCGTGCGATTCTCGAAGACGACGGCGTGACCATCCGGTTCGCGTAAACACCGCCCAACCAGCGACGTTCCCCAGATCCGCCCGTACTGCCGGGCGGATCTGTTTTTGGGGCCGGGAAACAGGGAGCCAACCTTTATACTGGTTGTCCACGAGGCCGTGCGCCAGACGCCTCCCTGAAGAGGCGGCGGGATGCCTGAACACTGTGGGACGCTTATAATGTGGATCTTAAATGAATCTTGTGCGTTGGGTGCCCCCCTTCTCATAGGTAGGGGCGCGAAGATTTAAAGATCGGCAGCGCGGCGACCAACAACCAGGCAGGAACCTGCCCAAGTTGGCAACGGAAACCGTACAAAAGAGAACCATGACTCGTACCCATAACAGGTTGCTGTCGCTTGCCGGACTCGCCATCGCCATCGGGCTGGGGGCTCCGGCCTGCGATCGCGGGGAGTCCAGCTCGGATTCGGCCTCCGCCCGGCTTCCCGGTCCGCTGAATCTACCGGCCAACCGGAACGGCCAGGTTCCCGCCCTGCTCTCCGAGACCGGCATCTTCACCGATCTGCAAACGCTGACACCCCATCCGGCCCTGCTGGCTTATGACATTAATGTCTCCTTCTGGTCCGACGGCGCCGACAAAAAGCGGTGGATCTGGGTGCCGCCCGGCCGGAGTATCCGCTTCTCCCCCACCGGCGAATGGGAATTTCCGGCAGGCACCGTGTTGATCAAGCACTTCGACATGCCGACCGACCTCTCCCGCCCGGAGGTCAAACGACGACTGGAAACGCGAATCGTCATCACGGAAGCCGGCGGCGAGGTATTCGGGATTGCGTACAAATGGCGCGACGACGGCCGTGATGCCGACTATATCGTCCGCAGCCTTCGGGAGGAGATTCCCGTCCAGGCCCCCGACGGCGTCCAATCCCGAAAATGGTACTTCCCCCACGCGCACGATTGCCTGCAATGCCATATTTCCCTGGCCGGCGGCGTGCTCGGCGTCAGCACCCGGCAACTGAACTGTGACTTTCCCACCCCCGACGGCCGCCTCCAGAACCAGTTACTCACGTGGGGCGAACGAGGCCTGCTGAAACCCCGCCCCCGCCCCGAAGCGCTGTCAACCTATCCTCGACTGGCTGCGGCGCATGACTCCTCCCGCAGCCTTGAAGACCGCGCCCGCTCCTACCTGGACGTCAACTGCGGCTACTGCCACCGGCCCGACGGTGCGCCCGGCGAATTCGACGCCCGCTACGAGACCCCGCTTTCCAAACAGAACCTGGTCAACGGTCCGGTCCTGATTGATCTGGACCTCGACCATGCCCGAACCATCGCACCCCGTGATCCCTCGCGTTCCCTCATCCTGCAACGCATCGACACACTGAAGCGCACCAAGATGCCCCCGCTGGCCCGCGAAAGTATCGACGCCGAGGGCGTCGCCCTGCTGCGCGAATGGATCGAGAGCCTGCAGCCATAGTCAGTTGCCAGTGGTCCGTGGTCAGTTGAGGGGTTCTTGGTTCTCTGGTTCTTGGTCCTTTGTCCTTGGTCCTTAGTCATTAGACATACGCTCAGACGTCAGTATCCCGCCGCGCATCCGTCCTTCCGCGGATCCGAGCCCCCGCGCAGTATGCCCTTCTCCGCGTCGATCAGGATTCCCTGGTAGCCGCCGAAACCGCGCTGGCCGCGCGATACCTGGTGGCCTTTGGCCTTGAGCCCGGCGATCGCTTCTTCGGACACGCCCGCCTCGACGGTTACCTTTCCCCCGTCCTTCATCTGGGAGCCTGTCGGCGTGCTTGACCCCGTGTGCTGACACCGGGCGGCAGCGCCGGCCTCCTGGACGTTCATCCCGAAGTCGATGATGTTGCACAGCACCTGCACCTGCCCCTGCGGCTGCATGTCGCCGCCCATGACCCCGAAACAGAACCACGGCCGGCCTTCACGGGTAACCATGGCAGGGATAATGGTGTGGAACGGCCGCTTGTGCGGTTCCAGGCGGTTGGGATGCCCCTCCTCCAGGGCAAACAGGCAGCCGCGATTTTGAAGACAGAAGCCCAGGTCTCCCGGCACCAGCCCGGAGCCCCAGGCGTAGTAGATGCTCTGGATCAGTGACACCGCGTTACGGTCCTTGTCCACCACGCTCAGATACACCGTGTCGGCCCGGCCGATCTTCGAGTCACCGGCCGGCAGGGCCAGCGCCGCCCGCTCGCGATCGATCAAGGCGCGCCGCCGCTGGGCGTACGGTTTGGAGATCAGCTCCGCGATGGGCAGATTCTTCTCCACCTCGGGATCGGCATAGAACTTCGCGCGATCTTCGTAAGCCAGCTTCTTGGCCTCGATGAAGAGATGCAGATACTCCGCCGTATTGTGCCCCAGCCCCCGCAGATCGAACGGCTCCAGCAGGTTCAGAATCTGCAGCACGGCGATGCCCTGGCCATTGGGCGGAAGCTCCCACACGTCATAGCCGCGATAGTTGGTGCTGACCGGCTCCACCCACGTGGAGGTGTGTTCCGCGAAGTCGCGCAGGCTGAACAGCCCGCCGTTCGCCTCGCTGAAAGCCACAATCTGGCGGGCGATCTCGCCGCGGTAGAAAGCGTCCCGCCCCTCCTGGGCAATGCGCCGATAGGTCTGGGCCAGGTGGCGGTTGGTCATCCTCTCGCCTGGCTGCGGCGCCCGGCCATCCCGAAGGTAGGTGCGGGCGGTGTCGGGCGAGGCGCTCAGCAGTTCTTGCCCCCTCTGCCACTCCTGACCAATCACCGGCGTCACGAGAAAGCCGTTCTCCGCACAGGCGATGGCCGGAGCAAGAATCTCCTCCAAACTCATGCTCCCGAAGCGGGTCCGCAGCATCTCCCAACCGTCCACGCAGCCGGGCACCGACCAACTCAGCGGCCCGCGTTCGGGAATCTCTTTGAGCTGCCGGCGGGCAAACAGTTCGCGCGTGGCCCCGTAGGGGGAACGTCCGCTGGCATTCAGGCCGTAGTGCTTTCGCGTCCGGGCGTCCCACACGATCGCGAACAGGTCTCCACCCACGCCGCAGCTCATCGGTTCGACCACGCCCAGTACGGCGTTGGCCGCAATCGCCGCATCCACCGCGTTCCCGCCGCGCTTGAGCACCTCCACGCCCACCTGCACCGCCAGCGGATGACTTGTCGCCACCATGCCTTGCCGTGCCACGGCCTCGGCATGTGCCGCCTCAGCGCCGCCCGTCGGCCTGTCCGCATCCAGTCCCCAGCCAGCCATCATCGCCATCACTCCCGCCGATATCCATCCCAGCCACATGCCAACCTCCGTATCGCCCCGGCGGACCTACTCTATCGCAGCAAGGACCGACGGCCAAATTTCGACGATCAAACCAGCCGTGGAAGGCGATAAGGCCGAATCGGCAAACCGCAAGGCCGGGCATAGGCCTGGTCAGAGGTCATTCATTTCGGAATAAGTGCGTTTTTCACCCGTCAGCGGGTAACAATGAAGCGTGAGCAGCAACACCGATACACAGGAGTGCACCATGCATGGCACGTCCTGATCTGGCTCCCGGAATGCCCCGCCTTATCACGCTGGCCGCCGTGGCCATCGTGACGCTGGCGCTTTATCTGGGTAAAGACGTGCTCATGCCCCTGGCCCTGGGCATTCTGTTCAGCTTCCTGCTGGCGCCGCTGGTCACCCGCCTGGAACGGACCGGCCTGGGGCGCATACCGGCCGTCGCCCTGGTAACGGTCCTGTCTTTCGCTGTCATCGGGTCCGCCACCTTCTTCGTCGTCAAGCAACTGATCGATCTGACCGCCTCCCTGCCGGCCTACCGTGAGAACATCCGCCAGCGGATTGAAGCCGTTCGCGGCCATCGCGGCCCCATCAGCGAAGCGGCTCGATCCATCCAGGTACTCTCAAAGGAGGTAGTCCCCTCCCCACCGGCCACCAAGCCCGCTCCTGAGCCCGAGCCGGCACGCACGCCGGCAACGGCGCTGCCTCAGCCCTCTCCCGAGCCGGTTCCGGTCACGGTGGTGTCCTCGCAATCCTCTCCCTTCACCGAGGTGCGCGACGCGCTGGGCTGGGTCATCGGGCCGTTGAGCACCGCGGCCATCGTGATCGTCTTCGTGGTGTTCTTCCTGATCGGGCGCGAGGACCTCCGCGATCGCATCATTTTCCTGATGGGCCGCGGCCGGATCCATCTGACCACCCGGGCGCTGGACGACGCCGCACAGCGCATCAGCCGTTACCTGCTCATGCAGCTCATCATCAACGTGAGTTACGGCGTGCCGGTGGCGGTGGTTCTCTATCTGCTGGGCTTGCCCAATGCCCTGGTTTGGGGCTTGCTGGCGACGGCGCTGCGCTATCTGCCTTATATCGGCCCCTGGGTGTCGGCCAGCCTTCCCATCCTGCTGTCGCTGGCCGTCTTTCCCGACTGGTGGCGGCCTCTGGCGGTCATCACCCTTTTTATCGTCCTGGAAATCATCAGCAACAACGTCATGGAACCCTGGCTCTACGGTTCCAGTACCGGGCTTTCCTCGGTGGCCGTCATCGTGTCCGCGGTGTTCTGGACCTGGCTCTGGGGCCCGGTGGGACTGCTGCTGGCCACCCCGCTGACCGTGTGCCTGGTGGTGATGGGCAAGTACGTGGGCCAACTGGAGTTCCTCAGTGTTCTCATGGGCGACGAGCCGGTGTGGGACCCCAGCAACCGCTTCTACCAACGGCTGCTGGCCATGGACGAAGAGGAAGCCGGCGACGTGATCGAGGATTATCTCGCCAGTCATTCGCTCATCGCCGTGTATGACGACATCATTCTGCCGGCCATGCACCTCGCCGAGCGGGACCGGCACCGGGGCCACCTCAGCCCCGACCGCGAGGATTTTCTCCGTCAGGCCATCGACACCTTCCTGGAGGAACTGGAGGAATCGACCGCCCCGCTCGAAGAGCCGATCCCCCCGGCACCGGGCCAGCCTCCCGCCGGCAACGGCAAAACCGCCGCTGATGCCGGCAACAAGACCGGCGTAGCGCAGGCTCCCGCTCCCGTCGCTTCGCCCGAACCGCCCGCTAATCCGCCTTCGGTATTCTGTTTGCCCGCCCGGGATGAGGCCGACGAGGTCGCCGCTCGCATGTTCGCCTCCGTGCTGCGCCGCGCCGGATACCCCGCCACGGCCTCCTCCGCGGAGAGCCTGGCCAGCGAAGTGCTCGAACAGGTGGAGCAAGCACAGGCCCCGATCGTGTGCATCTCCGCCCTGCCTCCCGCCGCCATCGCCCACTCGCGCTATTTGTGCAAGCGGTTGCGGACCCGCTTCGACAAACTCAAACTCCTCGTGGGCCTGTGGAGCGCGACCGGCGATCTCGACCGCGCTCGCCAGCGGTTAACCTGCTCGGGAAGCGACACGGTTGTCCGCAGCTTCCGCGAAGCCTTGAACGAGATCCGCCGGTTCAATGTGCCCCACCCCGGTAACAACCGCGCGGACCGGGCGGGCTGACCGGACCGATCCAACCCGTCCCCCCCGAACCACCTCAATAAAAGAACCACGGCAACCCGCGCGAGCCTCCAATTTGAAGAGGTTCGCGCGGGTTGCCGTGGTTCGGACGGATTCTCCGCCCGCGTCGCTTCCCTTGTGTTGATGATCGTGCGGGGATCCCTCCGGCAAGTGGGACCGCGCCGCGATGGCCCGCCTTACGCCTGCTGCTCGGCCGCCTGGAGATTGATCTCGCTTTCCGCCAGCTCGGACAACTTCTTGTCGGTCCGGCCCTCCTCGTCGAGGGTCTGTTGCAACAGACTGGCCGACCAGTTGTCGCCGAGTATCCGCGCGTAGGTCCTGAGCGTGCCGTAACTGGCGATCTCGTAATGCTCCACTTTCTGGGCCGCGGCAATCAAACCGGCGTCCAGCGTTTCGCCCTGGGCCTCGGCCATAATCTCCTGGCTTTCTTCCAGCAGGCCCTCCATGCCCTTGCACTTCCTGGCCCGGGCGGGCACTTCGAGGTGCTCGAAGATGCGCTCAAGCCGCTCGATCTGGCCCTCCGTCTCCTGTTGATGCAACTCAAAAGCCTTCGCCAGCTTCGGCGAGGTAGCCTTCTTCGCCATCTTCGGGAGTGCCTTGCTGATCTGCTTCTCGGCGCTGTAGAGATCCTTGAGTTGTTCGACGAACAGTTCTTTCAGATCGGTGAGCTCCATTATAAATCTCCGTCAAGAACTCCCCCGGACCACCAGACCTCCGGGGGGTTGCAAAAAGGAAGCTTGCCAAACCCGATGCTGATTATTCAGCCGTGTGGCTTAACCCGCGATGAAATGTCAGTGAATTCGGCCTCACCGCCTGAGGGGCAGGAACCAGCCGTAAGAGGGATTAGGAAGTATTTGGCACCGCGTCGGCCCGTTATTGGTTCGGGTCCGTGGCGCTGAGCACGTAACCGGTTCCGATCACGGTGTGAATGAGCGGGTGGGAAAAAGCGCGATCGATCTTGCGCCGCAGCATTGAGATGTAAACGTCAATCACGTTGCTGTCGTTGTCAAAATCCATGTCCCAGACATGCTCGCCGATCGACGCCCGGCTCAGCACCCGCTCCGGATTGCGCATCAGGTATTCCAGCAACGCGAATTCCTTGGTGGTCAGCTTGATCTTTTGACCGGCGCGGGTCACCGTCCGGTGGACCAGGTCCATCTCCAGGTCCTCAAACCTCAGCACCGCCGCCTCCTGGGCCTCGCCGCGTCTCAACAGCGCCCGCACGCGGGCCAGAAGCTCATCAAACTCGAACGGCTTGGTCAGGTAGTCGTCCGCTCCCGCGTCCAGGCCGGCCACCTTGTCCAGCGTGGTTGAGAGGGCGGTCAACATCAGCACCGGCGTGCTCACGCCACGGCGCCGCAGGTTCCGGCAGACCTGCACCCCATCCTGATCCGGCAACATGATGTCCAGGATGATGGTGTCGTAGTGTTGCTCGGCAGCCTTGTTCTCCCCCTCATGCCCGGATTCCACCTTGTCCACGGCATAGCCCTGCGCCTTGAACCCCTCTTCAATCAGGGAAGCAATTTTCGGGTTGTCCTCGATCACCAGGACGCGCATTCGCCACTCCTCAGCCAATAAATAAGCACCAGTTCACCTCTATTTTAGCCGCTTCTTAATTTTAGCCTCTTAGGGTAGTGTTCGTTGCAGCCGCTCAAGATTCCACCTTATCTGGGAGATCAATTCCATGGAACGCTTCGGGAAATACTTGATCGGGGGAATGCTCATCATCGGCACCGCTTTCCTGGCCGGTGGCAACTCGAATTGCGAAGTCAACAGTGATTTCGACGGTGATGATGGCTTCGATTTTGACGATGATGACGGCTTTTTCGATGACGGCTTTTTCAAGCCGATCATCGGCGACAAGGATCAGAGCCCCAATATGCTGGCCATGAGACTCCCTCTTCTTTTCCCCAATGCCTGAACCGCCCCCAGGGCCGGCATTGGCACGAAGATATTTTTACTCTTGCGCCTGCAGGTTTTGCACGAACCGGCCTTTTCCGGTTCAGATCTGAACGCTCGCTTCGGTGCTGTTTTCCGAAGTTTCCGAAGGAATGTCGGCTGGCGTGGGCGGCGGTTGGAGGGACACTTGGCCGGTGAGAATGGCCAGACCGCCCGGCAGCGCCCAGACAAGCTGGATCAGCCTGCTCATCAGCGACAAAGAGACTGCGGCCGCTTCAGTGCCTGCCTTGGCCGCCCGGGCAAAAAGCTGCACGTAAATGACTTCCATGACTCCCAGCGGCAGGGCCCCGCACAAAAAGCAGATCGGCGTGTAGGCCAGGTAAACCGCAAAATCCCGCCACGGATGAGCGCTGACCATTCCCAAGGCCCATCCCGACAGGAATACGGACATCACACTCCATATCTGCAGCACCATGGCCAGGAACAGACAGGCCAGGACGCGACGACGATGGTTGCGGAACTCGAACACGGCCTGGTCGAGACGCTGCAGATGATGAGCCAGCGGCAGCCGGGCAAGAATTTGTTCTAACCGCAGGACCCGCCGGGTCCATCGCGAGAAGTACACGGCCCCGCCCAACACCATCCCGGCCAGCAACAGCCCGATGAGCCCGCGCGGACTCAGGACTTTCATCCAGGGCTTGGCCAGGGCGGCTTCTCCCCAGGAGGCCATGGCCGGATTGTTCCAGTTGATCACTACCATCAGACCGGACAGCAGCACCAGCCCAACAACGCCAACCACCCGATCAATGAAAACGGTCGTCACCGCCTCATGCTTGTGAGGCGTCTCGCGGGCCACGTACCAGGCCTTGAGCGCATCCCCGCCGGAAGTCCCCAGGGGCAGCGCATGGATGAGGAAATTGCTTACAAAGGTGAACTTAAGTGCTTTCCAGATCGAGAGATGAATATCATGGACGGCCAGCAGCCACTTGAGCCGCACGCCGATCAGCACCGGCGCCGGTCCGAACACCAGCAGGCCCAGCAGGGCTATGCGCCAATTCACGTTCGCGAGGGTGTTCCGGATCTCCTGCCAATCGGTGGCCCGGTACAACCAGGCCACCGCCAGCAGGCAAACACCCAGCCGGACCAGCCGCGACAACCAGACTCGCCGGCCGTGCCCAGGCACGGTCTTATCCTCGAAACGTGACATAACCCGGCGATTGTATATCCCGCTGACGCTTCGGAAAAGCCGTTCCATCTGAACAGACGAACAGGCGCAGGAGGCCGTTCTCGATACGTAACCAACTGACGTTCAGGGCAACCGACGTTCAGCGCAGCGGCCGGGCTCCGTGCCGGTCGTTTACCGACGAAACGGCTGGCACCCAGCTTTCGCCGGGTACCCGGCCCGGCCGCCACCTTTGGTGAACAGCCGTTCAGTGGCCGCTCTACTTCGTGGGAGCGGGTTGCGTCGCCGGTCGTTTTTCGCCGCGCTTATGGCTTAGAAACCACTCGTACAGTTCCGGGTTGTTGTAGGTGGCCGTCCAGGAGTCGTGCTGTACCCCGGGATAACACGTGTATTTAACGTTGCCGCCGGCGCGTTTGAGGGCCTCAACCATCTCGTCCGTGCGCTTCACCGGCACGACCGGGTCCGCATCGCCGTGGAAGGCCCAGACGGGAACGCTCTTGATCCGCCCGACCAGCAGCTTGTTCCCCCCGCCGCAGATGGGAGCGATGGCGGCGAACCGCTCCGGATAGCGGGTGGCCAGATCCCACGTGCCGAACCCGCCCATGGACAAGCCGGTCACGTAGATGCGATCAGGATCCACTCGGTAGCGGTCCTGAACCTCATCCAGCAGGGCGTTGAGTGAGACCGGCTCCCACCAGGAGTCCGCCGGGCACTGGGGCGAAACCACGATAAAGGGCAGCTTCCGGCCATGCTCGACGAGCTTCGGGGGCCCGTGGATCTTGACCTTCTCAAGATTGTCTCCACGCTCGCCAGCCCCGTGCAGGAAGAGGATCAACGGCCATTTCTTGTCCGGGTCCTTGTCGTAACCTTCCGGCAGATAGAGCAGGTACTTGAGCCGGACGGAAACCTGCTTGTCCATCTGTCGGGCCTCTTGGGCGGGCCGGGTAGCCGGCGTCTGCCCATAGACCGCCGCCGCAAAAGCCAGCAGCAAAACGCACTCCACCGCCGCAACGCTCGAATGTGAGGTCATAAGCAAGATCCTTTTTCGACAGTACGATGGATTGTGACGAAACACTACAACGCCAGGTTGCAGCATCAAAGAATCGTAAGCTACTTTCCCGTTCCCTCAAACCACTCCGCGCCGATCACCCGCCCCAGCAGGAAGAACTTCCGATCCGGGTACCACAGCACGGCCTTGCCGTCGCGAACCGTCATGCTCGCATACAGTGCCAAGTCCAGACGGCCGGGCGTGCCGGGCTTGCCCAGGCTCACCCCGTCGTGGTCCATGAAGAACTTCGGCTCATCGAACCACACCGGCTGCTGAGCCCCCGCCTGGAACCGCCCGGGGAGCAGGTAGACCGGACGGCGGTGAAGCCCCGTGTCTGTCGGGCCGGCGCCCTGGTAGTGTCCGTCGTGGTTGTGGATGAACAGGACGTACCGGCCGCTGCCGGCGGTGTTGCCGCCCACGTCGTAGATCGGGCACGGGGAGAGCGGATGCTGCAACGCCTCGCCGCCGTCGCGGCGCAGGAGCCGTTGCGGCCGGGTCCAGGTCTCACCGGCATCCTTGCTTTGCGACCAGAACGGGCTGCCCGCTGACGTGCGCATCACGCAGAACAGCCGCCCGTCCGGCAACTTCACGATGGACGGCTCCTGGCAGGCGCTGACCTCCGGATGGCCGGGGAATGGTACGGCCAGCGCGTTTTCGTTGGTGGCGAACCAGGCGATCTTGAGATCCTGCGGTTCGGGGTTCTCGTCCACATTCTCGAAGCGCATGAACTCCACCCGCGAGTCGGCGGAGATCCACGAGCGGGTGGGGTTCCTCCGTACCGCGAAGCTGGTCCAGCGGGTAATGCCGGCCAGGTACCGGCCATCCTTGCCCAACCGGAGCGGCTTCTGCCAACAGATGATGTTGGGCGGCATGCTCGCGTCGGGGTTATCGTTGATGCTGCGCAGGATGGGCACGTTCTGCGGCTGCGACCAGGTGTGGCCATTGTCGTCGCTGTAGATGCCGTGCAGCCAGCCGGTTGTGTGGAAGAACGTGTCGTGCTTGCCGATGTGCTGGCTGTAGAGCACGTAGATCCGGCCGGACTTGCTCACCAGCGGGTAGCCCCAGCTTGCGATGCGGCCCTGGCCGGCCTTCTTTGGACCGGCAATGATGCGCGGCTCCGACCAGGTCCGGCCTTCATCCGTGCTGCGGGCGAAGACGATGTGCTGGTCGGGCTGGGACTCGGCGGAGCTTTGGGTCCAGACGGCCATCAGCGAACCGTCCAAGCCATCGAACACCAGGAAGTGTTCGTTGCCGGTGTTGCTCACGCTTTGATCGCTCACCCGGGGGACGTAGACGATGTAGTCCGGCCGGGTGATCTTCAACTGCTTCTCAATGCGCGAGGCCAAATCCTCGGCGTCGCGGATAACGGCCGGACGAGTGGCTACCTGCGCCTGACCAGAGGCAGGGGCAACCGGTAAGGCCATCGCGGCCAGCAGTGTAAGGAGCTTCAGAAGAGAGATATTCCGCATCGATACAGCCCTTTCGCCATAATCTCGGCGGTTGACCATCCGTTCCCTCAGACGCTCAGCCTACCACCTTGGTTCGATCACGGCAAAGCCGTCGCGGCCCCGTGGGCTGCCTGGTTCATCCGTGGACGGATTGTGCTCGGGGTCGGCTGCGGAATGGCGGCCCTCGCAGCGAGCTGGTGCGAGATCGACAACCCGGGGCTTACCATGTTGCGGTTCGAAAAGGACTTTCTGCACTGAGCGGCGGACTTTCGCACTATCGTTCAGTACGCCCGGACAAGCTGACAGCCGGGATAGTAGAAACTGAGGATTTCGCTGGCGGTCTTGCCGCTTTGGGCCAGGGTGTTCGCGCCGTACTGACACAGCCCCCAGCCGTGGCCAAAGCCCCGGCCATCGGTGAAGAGGATCGAATCCTTCTGCACCACCGGCGTGAAGTGTCCGCTCTTGATCACGCGTCCGGTGGGATCGACGGTCAGCCGGAAATCCTCAACGTCGAGCGAGACCTGCCGGCCGGCGGCGTCGGAGACTGCGACCTGCACCGGGCGGCCTAATGGCGTCCGCTCGGTGATCTCCAGACCCACAATCGGCCCGATGGCCGCGATCCGGGAGTAGCGTTCACGCAGACGCTCGGTGATCTGCTTTTTCGGGATAGACACCGCCGGCCAGCGATACGCGGGCGATGGGCTGCAGAAATCGCAGCGCACGTTGCCGGCCAGCGGAGGATACTCCGGTTCACCTTTGCGGCGCGGCGAGATCCGGCTGCCCCCCCCACAGGTCGAGCTGAAATAGGCGGGAAAGATCCGTTCGCCCTCAGGGCTTGAATAGGCGCAGACGATTCCGCGGGTGTCGTGGACCGCCTTGACGCCTTCCGGCGATCGCGACTCAACATTGGCGCCCCGGTATACCTGGGAGCCCTCGGTCGCCAGCAGGTCCCAGTCCTGCCTGGGGCCATAGAAGCGCTTGTGGTACCAGGCAAAGGTGCGGGCGGCGATGGCCTGGGCACGTTGGGCGGCCGGCTCAAAGTCGGCGGGCAGTTCCGCCGGCACCACTCCGAGCAGGTAGTCCTCCATGTCCACGATGTTGAGCACCAGGGCGGTGGTGGGCGACTGACGGACGAATCGCAGCCGGCCGCGATAGCGGTGCAGACCTTCCGGCGTCTGCAGCCCAACCAGCCCCGCGGCGCGCGGCCGGAGTTCCAGCACGTCGGCGTCGAAAGTCCGCTCGCTGCTCGCGAATTTCACCACGCCGCCGGCAAACGAAACCGTCAGCGGCGTCGGATGGTCCATGGCCGCCAAAACTCTCCCGCTACGGGGGTCCAGAACGTCGAAGGGCTGGCTGATGGCGAGGAGACAGCCGGTCGCCTCGCGCAGCAGAGCCACGCGGACAGACCGGTCCAGAGCGGGGCCGGTGGCCGGGGGCCCGGATTTGTAGTCATCCGGGGAAGGCTGCGAAGTGGATGATGGCGAAGAATCGCAGGCGACGAACAAGGTCGTCAAGAGAAGCGCAAGCAGCGGAATGTGCCGGGGCTTCCTGCCGCCGGACGGCTGCATCATACGGATCCTCAATCAGTCTTGCGCAAGCTCAATCCAAGCTCCGCGAGCTTCTGCTTGACCTCATTCAGCGAGGTCTGGCCGAAGTTTTTTGCGGCCAGAAGCTCGGCCTCGGTCTTGTTAACCAGGTCGCCCACAGTAACCAGGTTGAGCCGCTGGAAACACTTCCGCGCCCGTCCGGAGAACTCCATGTCCGAGAGGAACTTGCCCAGGATCTCGGGCGACCCTTCGGGCAGGTTTCGCCGCGGGACGGCGGTTCGAGCCGCCGCGCTCGCGGGAAGGGCCTCGTCCTTGAGCTGTCCCAGGCGCAACCCCTTCTGTTTGAGCATGGCCTTGATTTCGTTCAACGAGGTTTCGCCGAAATTCTTGTAGGCCAGCAGTTCGGCCTCGGAAACCCGCAGCAGGTCGCCGAGCGTGTTGATGTTCATTTTCTTGAGGCAGTTCCGGCTGCGCACGCTCAATTCGAAGTCGGAGACGGGCGTGTCCATGATCGCGTTGCGCTTGGCCCGGGTACGCTCCTGGGTTTCGTCGTACAGCATGGTCATCGAGCTTTCGATGTCCTTGGCGAACATCCGGGCCCGAGGGTGATTGGGATATTCGCGCAAAATCCGGTCCACGCAGGCGAATGCCTCCTCGAATCGCCCATGATCTTCGTAAATGACGGCGAGATTCATCAGCGCATTGACATGGGCGGGCGTCTGGCGGGCCAGCGACTCGTAGAGCTTGATCGCCCGATCTTCGTCGCCGTACAGGTCATGGTTGTAGGCCAGCCGGAAAACCGCAGCCTGGTGGTTCGGGTCGCGCGCGACGGCGGTCTCATAGACATCCATGGCCTCTTCGATCCGCCCCTGAGCCTCAAGCAGCAAGCCTCGATGATAGTGCCAGTCCGCCGTATCGGCCCGTTGCTGATTCAGAGCAGCTTCGGCTTGATCCATCTTCCCGTCACGAATCAACGTGGCGACGTCGTTCATCTCGTCGTATCCTCAATACCAGTCAGGGAGATAGTGTGCACGGTTCGTCCGCGTCGGACCCCATTCCCGGGGACAGCGTTGAAAATTAATCGAATGAGTCAATGTAACAGATATTGTAGCACATGCAAGCGGTGGGCCAAATGCGGGGGTGGGCGGCCGGCGCCCCCATCGACAAGGACGTCAAAACCGATCCCTGATCCCGCCCCGCAATCGGAAGGACGAACAGGCGGGCGCCATCCGTCGCCCGAGGACTTGCACAATTCAAACATAACCACTATATATAGAAAGACTTATGGCCATCAGGCAAATTCATGTCATCATCAACCCCATCGCCGGGGCCTTCAAACAAGCCAGTGCTCTGAAGCACCTGCTGAGTCGACTGCGCGGCGAGGGTTTTATCGTCGAGGCCCTTACCACTGCCGCAGGGGGTGACGCCTGGCGGCTGGCGGCTGAGGCCTCGGTGCGGGCCGATGCGGTAGTGGCCGTCGGCGGCGACGGAACCGTCTGTGAGGTCGCCAACGGCCTGACCGGCTCCACGGTGCCGCTCATCATCTGGCCGACCGGGACAGAGAACCTGGTGGCCAAATCATTAGGGTTTAAACCCGATGCCGACCGGGTCGTGGCCTGCCTGACCCGCGGACACAACCGTCCGCTGGATGTCGGCGTTGCCAACGGGCGGTCCTTCCTGGTGGTGGCCGGAGTGGGCTTTGACGCGGAAGTGGTTCAACGGCTGGTCCGGACCCGGCAAGGCCACATCACCCATCTCTCCTATACGCTGCCGATCTGGCGAACCTTCTGGGAGCACCGCTTTCCGGCAGTCAGGGTGTTCAACGAAGGGCGGCTCTTCTGGGAAGGCCAAGGCATGGTGTTCCTGGGCAATATGTCCCGGTATGCCCTGGGATTGCCGGTGGTGCGCGATGCCCGCCCGGACGACGGTCTGCTGGACCTGTGCATTTTCACCTGCCGGCAACGTCGTCAGCTCATCGCCCACTCGCTGCGAACCCTGGTCAAGCGGCACATCGAACATCCGGACGTCCGCTATGCCCGGGTCCGACAGGTGCGGATCGAGTCGGCGGTGCCGGTTCCCGTGCAGTTGGACGGGGACCCGGCCGGCCTGCTGCCGCTGGACGTGTCCATCCGGGCGGGGGCAATCCGGGTCCAGATGCCGCCCATCGAGGCGAAGATGTAAGGTTTTCCGAAAAGGACGGGCGGGAGAAGCCATCACCGCATGGGCGACCCGCTCGGACCAGGAACCTCCCTGTGGGTGGCCCAGGTTCTGCGAACCTGGGCTCACGATTTTTGAGGACCACAAACACGCGAAGAACCACAAGCCATCAATACCCCCCCCAGCGGAAGAAATCGTGAACCCACCTTCCGAGAAGGTGGACCACCCGAGCCGACCCGCTCGGGCAAGGGATATCCCTGTGGGTGGCCCAGGTTCTGCGAACCTGGGCTCACGATTTTTGAGGACCACAAACACGCGAAGAACCACAAGCTATCAATACCCCCCCAGCGGAAGAAATCGTGAACCCACCTTCCGAAAAGGTGGGCCACCCCTAAAGTTCCCCCCAGCCACGCGAAAGGGTAAGATTCGCAGCCATGAACCAACAGCATTCTCCACAGCCGGTGCGGATCCGTGATATTCAGATCGGGCCGGGTTGCGGCCTGGTCCTGCTGGCCGGGCCGTGCGTCATCGAATCGCGCGAGCACACCCTGCGCATGGCCGAAGGAATTCGCCGGATTGCTTCAGCGGCCGGCGTGCCACTCATTTTTAAAGCCAGTTATGACAAGGCGAACCGCTCCAGCGCCGCCAGTTTCCGCGGCCCGGGTCTGGAGGAGGGTCTGGCCATTCTCGCCGAGGTCAAGCGCGAGACAGGCGTGCCGGTGGTATCCGACATTCACGAGGCCGCCCATGCCCGACCAGCCGGTGAGGTGTTGGATGTGCTCCAGATTCCAGCCTTCCTGTGCCGCCAGACCGATCTGTTGACTGCCGCCGGTCAGACCGGACGGGCCGTCAACGTGAAAAAGGGCCAGTTCATGTCCCCGGAGGAGATGCGTCTGGCCGTCGAGAAGGTGCGCGCCGCCGGCAGCCCCAACGTGCTGCTCACCGAGCGGGGAACCTTCTTCGGCTATGGCCGGCTGGTCAACGACATGACCGCCATCCCGCGCATGAGCGCGTACGCGCCGGTGGTGTTCGACGCCACTCATTCCTGCCAGTTGCCCGGCCAGGCAGGCACTCAGTCCGGTGGGCAGCCGGAGATGGTCCCCACACTGGCCAAGGCCGCGATTGCGGCGGGTGCCCACGCCCTGTTTCTCGAAGTGCACGACGATCCCCCCCGGGCCAAGAGCGATTCGGCCACGGTCTGGCCGCTGGATCAGCTCGCGGGGCTGCTGGAGGGGTGCGTGAAGGTCTTTGCCGCGCGAGGCTGAGGCAGCGTGCCGAAGACCCAGTCCCACAGCGGGGTGGTCACTCCAAAGCCGCGCTCCCAGTCCTGGTAATGATGCAGGGCGTGATACTTGACCGGGCCGCGCAAAAGAGGCACGCGCCACGCACCATGCCCGGCCAGGTGCACGAACTCGTACCAGACGTAGCCGGTCATCAACCCGGCTTGGAAGGCCAGGGCGGCATCGAGGTCGCGCAGCACCGCCAGAGCCAGCCCGAAAAAGGCCAGAGCCAAGGGGATGCTGCCCGACAAGGTCACGACGGAATGCTCCAGGTCGTGCGGCTCACGGTGATGTCGCAGGTGGGCCTGGTCTTGAAAGCGGCTCAGTGCCGGCCAGGGCATGGGCAGGTGCATGGCCCGGTGCAAGGTCCATTCCAGCAGGGTCCAGAAGGCCAGGCCGGCGAACCACAAGGCCGCCGTCGGGCCCAACCCGATCTGCCCCCGTGCCCCGACCCAGACCAAAAGACCCGTGATCACGGCCGGATACACCAGGAACGGCCGGGAACGCAGCAGCCAATCGCGGACCGCAGGTTTCATGGACAAGGCCCTCCAGTTAGAGCCTGATAGATCCCTCCGACCGGAACGTCGCGCAATTATAGATCCCCCAAACCTGCCCCCGTGCGATCTCGCCACACATCTTCGCACCCACCACCGGTAGCAGCCAGGCTCTGTACCGGCCGTTCGCGGCTGTCCCGTTCTCGGGTATGGGCTGGGCTCCGTACCGGCCGTTTTCCGGATAAAACCCCATCCCTCCACTCAACACCTTTGCCCTCTCCGCCGCCATGGGATAAAACATGGCCTGCTGAGTTTTTCGAAAGGCACACCCCGATGGCGGAACTGAAGACCTATCCCAAGCTAAGCCAGTACAAGACGGCGAAGGAACTCCAGGCACGATGGGCCGAGCTGGGCTGGAACATCCCCTGCGACGAACACATCCTCACGGCAGCGGCCGGCTCCCCACTGGCCGAGCCCATCGAGATCTTCGGCCGCCGCGTCGGAAACCGCTGGTGCGTCCAACCGATGGAAGGCTGGGACGGCACGCCGGGCGGCGCCCCCACCGATTGGACGCGCCGCCGCTGGGAGCACTTCGGCCGCAGCGGCGCCAAGTTCATCTGGGGCGGCGAGGCCGTGGCTGTCCGACACGACGCCCGGGCAAATCCCAACCAGCTCTGCCTCAAGCCGGAGACCCAGCGCGAAATCGCCGCACTCCGCGAGCGCCTCGTCGCCGCTCATCGCGAGGCCACCGGCAACACGGACGACCTGCTCATCGGCCTGCAACTCACTCACTCCGGACGTTTCTGCAAGCCGAACGATAACGCCCGGCTGGAGCCGCGAATCGCTTACCATCACCCCATTCTCGACGCCCGTTTCGGCATCCGCCCGGACGACGACAGCGTGGTCATGAGCGACGACGATCTTTACCGCTTGATGGACGATTTCGTCACCGCCGCGAAGATGACCGCCGAGATGGGCTTTGATTTCGTGGATCTCAAGTGCTGCCACGGCTACCTGGGCCACGAGCTGCTCAGCGCGTATGCGCGTCCGGGCCCCTTCGGAGGAAGTTTTGAGAACCGGACGCGGTTTATCCGCGAGTTGATCGGCCGGGTGCGTTCGGCCGTGCCTCAGTTGCACATCGGCGTCCGGCTGAGCGCATTCGACACCGTGCCCTTTGAAGACGACCCCGCCACCCGCGTCGGGTCCAAAAAAGGCGCGGGCATCCCCTGCCGCTTCGATCATCTGCTCCCCTACCGCTACGGCTTCGGGGTCAATCCGGAGAATCCGCTCGAGATCGACCTGAGCGAACCCATCCGGCTGCTCGAAATGCTCGCGTCGCTGGGAGTAACCGCCATCAACATCACCGGCGGCAGCCCTTATTACTGCCCGCACATTCAGCGTCCGGCCATCTTCCCTCCATCCGACGGCTATCAACCGCCGGAGGATCCGCTGGTGGGCGTGGCTCGCCACATCGATGCGGTGCGCCAACTGAAGGCCCGCTTCCCGCACGTCGTCCTGGTTGGTTCGGCCTATACCTACCTGCAAGATTTGCTGCCTCAGGTGGCCCAGGCGGTCGTCCGGGCCGGCTGGGTGGATCTTGTCGGGATCGGGCGAATGGTCCTGAGCTATCCAGAGATGCCCATCGACAGCCTGCGGCGCGGCGCCCTGGACACAAAGCGTATTTGCAGGACTTTCAGCGATTGCACCACCGCTCCCCGGAAAGGCTTGATCAGCGGCTGTTTCCCTTTAGATGATCTCTACAAACGCTCGGAGGCAGGACAGCGGCTGCGCGAGCTCAAAAAGACGGATGGACAGGCCCGTTGAACCGCAGAAAACGATTTTCATCTAAACTGAACACAGGGCCTTTCCCCTACGGCTCTTCAGTTTGACTTTTCCGGTTAACCAAATCACAATGGCAGCGTTGGCGCTGAAATCGGTATCACTCCTCCGGTATCCGATGGGGCTCTTCCCCGTCAGCGTCTTCTGAATTCTGGCGTCAAATAAGCGTTCTTGGACCAGGTGTCTCGACATTTACCTTCAGAGCCACCGCCCATGAGTCACTCCGACAGCGAAAGAGGACAAGCAGGCTTGAGTTACAAGTACCAACGAGTGCGCGAACGGCTGCGTCAGGCCGTTGAAAGTGGCGAATTGACCGGCAAACTGCCGGGCGAGCGGGAGCTGTCACGGAGGTACGGCGCCAACCCCAAGACCATCAACAAGGCATTGACCGATCTGGCCATTGAGGGATTGCTGGTGCGTCATGTCGGCCGCGGAACATTCGTTTCCTCCTCTGGCACCAGCGAAGAACAAGGCCGTGTGCATTCGCGTCCTCTGAAGTTCGGCTATCTCACTCCGGTAGACAACGCCCGCGGCTGCGCCCAGGAACTCTGCAAGCGAACGGCCGCCCTGCTGGAGCCCATGGGTCACGGCATGGAGCCGCTGTCGTTGCCGGTCGAGCCCTCGGGCGAGTTGTCAGGACGATGCCTGAGCGCGGATCGGCTTCGAGCGTTTGACGGCCTGGCGCTCTACGGCGCTCGTCCCTCCGCCGAACTGCTGGCCAGCATCAGCCGTGAACATCTGCCCCTGGTCATGGTCAACAATCAGCACCCCCTGGTTCGCACCGCGGCCGTGCTGTTGGATTATGCACAGGGCGCGTTCGAACTCTGCCAGCATCTCATTTACCTGGGGCACCGGGAAATCCGACTCTGCGTTGATCCGATGTTGATGCCGGCGGCCGCCCAGGCCGACACCGGCTACCGGGCGGCCATGCAGCGCAACGGCCTGTCGCCCCGGCCCATGTATGGCACGGCCGGCCCTTTCGACGGCGGGCCGGCACTGGCCGCGGAACGCGGTAATCCGCCGACAGCCATCATCTGCATCGGTTGCGAAATCGTGCCCGCCCTGAGCGAAGCGGCCGCAGCGCTTAACATCAAAGACTTGAGCCTTTGCTGCATCCCGGAACCGTGCGATTCCGCGACCGAACGACTGCAACTCACCAGCTATGAAGCGGACGCCGGCCTGATAGCCCGCTGGATCGCCGATTTGTTGACCTCCGCTTCGCCTACGCGATGGCAGCGCGTGGTCATCGTCCCGGGGCGCATCGCGGATCGCGGGTCAGTAGCTCCCGGCGATGTGCCGGCCGAGCGCAAACATAGCCCCGATGTCGCAGTGCTCTAATATGGATTCCACATCAATCTTGTGTTGGATGCCCCGCCTGTTCTGAGGCAGGGGCGCGAAGATTGAAGCGATCAGCAACGGGCGACCAACAACCAGGCAGGAACCTGCCCAGGCTTGCAGCGGAAACCGTATGATGCCCTTTCCGGCCGGGGAGCTTCGCGCTTCGGCTCCTGAGGCGGATAGGATGCCCTCCCCGCGGGGCCATGTCGATTAGCTTTGATTTACCGGCGCATAACTGAGCTCCGGCGGTTGATTCCAAGCCGACCAGTAACGGCCCAGATCCTTCATCATCTGCTTGAAGCGATCGAAGTCGATCGGCTTCACCAGATAGCTGTTGACGTGATGCCGGTAGGCTGCCCGGGTGTCGGCCTCCGCCTGGGAGGTGGTCAGGATGACCACTGGAATGGCTCGAAGGTTCTCATCCTGCTTGAGTTGACGGAGAACCTCATGCCCATCGATCTTGGGAAGATTCAGATCCAGCAGGATGACATCCGGTCGGGGACGATCCACGTAGGGGCCACGTTGCAGGATGTAATCCAGCGCCGCTTCGCCATCACACACACGGTCGATCGTAATGGTGTCAGCCAAATCCGTGAATTGCAACAGAATCAGCTTCGCGTGAGCGTTGTTGTCTTCGACCAACAGGAAATGCTTTGTTTTAGTCCCCATGGCCTTTCCGGACCCGCCGGTGTGGTCCGTTTTCTCCCTTACCAGGCTATCGTAACCGACAATCTGCGCGGCCGCCCTTCCAGGAATCAGCGGCTGCGGACAGTAACCCGCATGAACATTAATTCAGAGCCTCGGAAGCTTTCGGAAAGTCCCCCCCAACCGTCTGCCAAATTGTATGCTTCAAGAGTAATCTTGAGGCAACATTTCAGCGGCAAAATTGTTGTGAATTCAAAGAATTAGGAAGAGATCATTTCACCAGCGCGGATGCTTCGACGGCGAGCCTTCTGCCGTCGTTTCACGCGCCGACGCACGAGGATCACCGGCAATACCCAGGCGTACGGGCGCAAGGCCATCCATCCCGCCACGTACCCGATCGCGGCCCCCGCCAGGCAATCGCTGGGCCAATGCACCGCATCCACGTAACGCGAGACCGCACATCCGCATGCCAGCGCCCACCAGACCCAGCGCAGATGAGGATAAAACCAGGCCAGTATGGCCGCGAAGGCGAATGCGGCGGCCGAGTGTCCGGAGGGAAAAGCTTCATACCGCGTTTCGCGCGAGCGAGGCGTGCCGTTCGAGCGCATCCAGGTGTCACCCGGCCGGAGCACGCCCAGCAGGCCGGCATAATCTTTATCTTTGGCCTCGACGGGGCCGCCGTTCGCAGCGTCGGCCAGGATCTCAACCGGCCCGGAGGACAACGCCCGCGGTTCGGCAACTTCCGCAATCGCCGCGTGCGGGCGGTACCGAGGCAAGCTCCATTTGATCGGCTGGCACATGGCCGCGACCAGCAACTGCGCGAACAGCAGCGTAACAATGAAGTACATCCTGCGCCGATCGCTCAGATACACGATGACCATGGCGGCCACCATCGGAACCACCTGGCCGAAATCGCGCAGCCCGAACAACAACTGCCGTACACCCCCGGAGGGCTCGTCACGGATCACCAGGAACCGCCAGCGCATCAAGAGCACGTCGAACTGGACCAGCAGGACGAACGCAGACAGCCAGGCCAGCCAGATGATGCCCCGGCGAACCCACTGAGCACGGGTCAGCTCGCGGGGCAGCGGCAGCACGACATCATCCGGCGCAGGTGAGGCCAGCGACCCGGGCCGCAACCATCGGCACAGGTACGAACAGGCTGGGGAGTTTTCGGCTTTCGGCTTTTCGCTGCTCAGTGCTCGGTGCTCGCTTGGGGCTAACAGGAAAACGGGTTATACTGGCCGCCAGAGGCTTCTTCAGGCGCGCGAGAAAATCCTCATCCACGGAGGCCACGCGATGCGACACTATACCCGACGCGCCGTCCTGCGCCGAGCCGCCGGAGCGACGGGAGCCACTCTCTGGGCAGGCCGCCTGCCGGCCCAGCCGGCCAAATCCGCGCGCATCGATCGGGTCGAGACCTTCCCGGTCAGCTATCCGACGGCCGGGCGCTTCAAGTTTCTCGAAGACGCCCTGGGACGGCCCATCGGACGGCAGACCGTGGTCGTGAAGATCACCGCCGATAACGGCCAGGTCGGCTGGGGTCAGAGCGTGCCTTCGCCCAAGTGGAGCTATGAAACGCTGGAGACCGTTCAGACCACCATCGATCACCACCTGGGGCCACTACTGAGAGGCAAAGACCCCTTCGACATCGACGGCATCCACGCGGCCATGAACCGGGCCATTGCTCCATCCTTCTCCACCGGCCAGCCGATCTGCAAAGCGGGCATCGACCTGGCCCTCTTCGACCTGACCGGCAGAATGTCGGGCCAGACCGCCGCCGCGCGCTGGAACCGCAAAGGCCGCGAGCACATCACTTTGAGCTGGACGCTGAACCCGCGAACCCTCGACGAGATCCCCGACCTCATTGAGGAAGGCCGACAACGGGGCTACCGCCACTTCAACGTGAAAGTCGCTCCCGATCCGAAGTTCGATGTCGAGCTGTGCCGCATGGTCAAAGAGCTCGTGCCGGACGGCTTTCTGTGGGCCGACGCCAACGGCGGTTACGATGAGGCCACCGCCCTCGAAGTGGCGCCCAAGCTCGCCGAGGCGGGCGTGGCCGTGCTTGAGCAACCGCTGCGTCCCAACCGCCTCACCGGATTACGCAAACTTAAGCGTCAGGGCGCCCTGCCCATCATTCTGGACGAAGCCGTGGTCTCATCGGAGGATCTCGAAGAGTTCATCAAGTTGGACGTGCTCGACGGAGTGGCCATGAAGCCGGCCCGGTGCGCGGGCCTGACCGACGCTCGCCGGCAGGTGGAAATGATCCTGCGGCATGGGCTGATGTTTCTGGGCAGCGGCCTGACCGATCCCGACCTCGCCCTGGCCGCCTCGGTGCTGCTCTACGGGATCTATGACCTGCAGTATCCGGCCGCACTCAATGCGGCCCAGTTTTTGGCTGATCACAGTATTCTCAAGAATCCGCTGAAGCCCGTCGAGGGCCGGTTGACCGTACCTGAGGGGCCGGGGCTGGCGGTTGAGGTAGATGAAAACGTGCTGAGATCCAAGCGGAATTGACGTATCCGTTTAATGCCGGGATGGAAGGGCGATTTTATCCGGATTCTTTGTCTGGATTCGTTCGAGACTTTTCGCTTGAGGTCTATATGCTTCTCTTACCGCGGCAGCTCATACAGGAGGTCAACATGAACAAAACCTTATTCCGCAGACACATGGTTCAGTCGTTGCTGTTCCCTCTTCTTGCCATCCTGACCCTCGCGGGCAACATGGGTTGCCCCGCACCCGGCGGGGACGTGATCCTGCCGGATTTCGTCACCCTCGAACTGGTCAACGAGACGCCTTTTGAGGTGGACCCGGGGGTGTTCATCAACGGCTCTCAACTGAACACGGGCCTGCTCTTTCCGGCCCCGGATGAGCTGGTTCTGGATGTAGACTGCTTCCCGGGTGATTTGATCGAAATTGACGCGATCCTGTTGGATCCCTTCGATCCGGCTTTCGACGTGCTTTCGGCCAACGTGCCGGTGCTGGAAGAGGGGTTCGAGTTCCTCTGTGGCGATATCATCACCATCTTCTATACTCAGGATGCTTTCGGCACCTTCTTTGTGGAGGTGGCCGTTAACGATGTTCTGCTTGGATTCTGATCCGAGTCCGCCAGACAGAAAGGATGAAGCCGTGGCACTGACCCCTGAGCAGCGTGAGATCCTCAAGTTGCGACGCGAACAGGTAGCCCGGGAACTGGATGAACTGTCCACCGGCCGGACCGCCGGCGACAAGTTCGACAAGACCGAGCGTCGTCAGGAGCTGCTCGACGAGCTGGATGAAATCAGTCGCGATCTCGGTGAAATCGAGCCCGAGGAGTAGCATGGACGGATGGCTTGCCGGCATCGCCCAGGTGGATTATTCGCCGCCCCTGGGCCTGCCCCTCATGGGCAATTTCCGAGATGATTACGCGGCCCGCGGTCGACACGATCCGCTCTGCGGCCGGGCGGTGGTTCTTCAGGACCCCAACGGGCGCCGGGTGGCCTTGCTTTCTGTTGATATTTGCATGCTGGATCGCGGCAACGTGGCCCTGATGCGCCGGCACGTTGCCGCCTGCACCGACCTGGCCCCCGAGGACATCCTCATCGCGGCCACGCATACGCACAGCGCCCCTGCTCCCATGATGCTGGGGTGCCTGCCCAAGGCGCCCGACGCGGAGATCGAGGCCTTCCTCACGCGGGCAGCCGAGGCGGTCATTCTCGCCCGCAACGACTTGCGGCCCGCCAGCCTGCGCGTCGGCTACAGCGCGGAAAGCCGGCTGTCCTTCAATCGCCGTCTGCGCTGCCGGGATGGACGGACGCGCATGAACTGGGAACGCGTCGACCCCGGGGAAGTCATCGAGCCCCTGGGCCCGACCGACCCGGTCGTCGTCACCCTGTCCATCCATCGCGGCGACTGTCCGGCGGCCGGCCTGATCAACTTCGCCCTGCATCCTGCCATCCTGGCCGGCGACAACTGGCTGTACTCCGCCGATTTCCCGGGCTATCTCGGCGAAGCGCTCTCCGGGATGATCTCCCACGAATTTGTCACCTTCTTCTTCAACGGCCCCTGCGGTAACGTGAACCACATCGACTACACCGATCCCCAGCAGGGCCGCGGCTACCAGATGACGCAGCGCGTCGGGTACATGCTCGCGGTGGCCGCTTACCGGGCCATGCGCATCAGTCGCCCGGTGATCGGCGGGGAGCTGGCCGTTTCGCGCGAGAAGGTGCCCCTCAAGCGCCTGTCGATCAGCGATGAGCAGTACCAGTGGGCCCAGGAGGTCATCGCCCGGCTGGGCACCGAGCGGTCGCCGGGACAGGTGGACGGCGCCCCCGACGAGTATTACGCCCGCTGCTGGCTGCAAATGCGCGAGCAGCAGTCCGCCGGCGACGCCGCCGAGGTGATGGTCATGCGCATCGGCGACGTCGGCATCGTCGGTCTGCCCGGCGAGGTTTTCTGCGAGTTGGGGCTCGAACTCAAGAAACGCTCGCCCGCCCGCCACACGCTGGTAATCGAGCTGGCCAACGACGCCATCGGATACCTGCCCACCCGGGAGGCCTTCGCCCAAGGGGGCTACGAGGTCAGCCCGGGCGTCACCCGATACGAACCCGGTGCGGGGCAACTCCTGATCGATTCCGCCGTCCGGCAGCTCAACCGTCTGTTCGCCTGAGATGTCCCTTCCAACTGCTTCCCGCTGAAACTAGAATGCGTCGACCCGCGGAGCGCGCGGGTCAGGAGAACCTCACGTGGAGATCTTCAAGAAATTCACCTTCGATGCCGCCCACCGCCTGCCCAACGTGCCGGCCGGCCACAAATGCGCACGCCTCCACGGCCATACCTACACGGTGACCGTATATGTCTCCGGGCCGGTGGACGAGACCACCGGCTGGATCATGGATTTCGCGGACCTCACCGCCGCGGTCAAACCCGTTCTCGATCAGCTCGACCATCGCTATCTCAACGAGATCGAGGGCTTGGAAAACTCAACCAGCGAAAATCTCGTCCGCTGGATCTGGCAGCGGCTCAAGCCCCGCCTGCCCAATCTCTCCAGGCTGGTGATCCATGAGACCCGCACCTCCGGCTGCGAGTACCGCGGGGAATGATGAAATGCCAATCCCGATCAGCCCAACCGCGCCGCCTGACGCCGTAGATACCCGGCGGGCCGTCGTACTGCTCAGCGGCGGCCTCGACTCCTCCACCACCCTGGCCATTGCCCGGCACGAGGGCTTCGCGGCCTATGCGCTCTCCTTCCGCTACGGCCAGCGTCATCAGTTCGAACTGGAGGCCGCCGCGAAAATCGCCCACCAGCTCGGCGCCATCCGGCACGTCATCGCCGACATCGACCTGCGGCAGTTCGGGGGTTCGGCCCTCACGGACGATATCGAGGTGCCCAAGGATCGCCCCGTCGAGGACCTGGCCGGCGGCATCCCCATCACCTACGTGCCGGCCCGCAACACCATCTTTCTGTCCTTCGCCCTGGCTTGGGCCGAGGTGCTGGAAGCGGCGGACATCTTCATCGGCGTGAATGCGATCGATTACAGCGGCTATCCCGACTGCCGGCCGGAGTATATTGAAGCCTTCCAGCGGATGGCCAACCTTGCCACCCGCGCCGGCGTCGAGGGCCGCACCCGGCTACAGATCCATACCCCTCTCATCAACCTGACCAAGGCCCAGATTATCGCCCGTGGCCTGGAGTTGGGCGTGGACTTCTCGCTCACACATTCCTGCTACGACCCGGACGCCCGGGGCCGCGCCTGCGGGCATTGCGACGCCTGCCAGCTTCGACTCAAAGGCTTTGCCGCCGTGGGCATCCCCGATCCGGCCCCCTACCAGCCCTGATCCGGCGGGCCTCCGGCCAAGCCGGCTGGAGCGGGTGTGGCCATACTGTGTGGGGTGGCGCGGGGTGTTGGGGGGCGTGCATCTTGCACGCCTTTATGGCCGGCAAGATCTCCCCCGATGTCATGCCCTCTTTGAGGAGGGCAGGACACCTGTCCTCTCGACGCCATGCGTGCCCTTTAGGCGGGCAGGATGCCCGCCCTCCGATGCCTTGCACGCTTTTGAGGCGGGCAAGATGCCCGCCCTCCTGAGGCGCCCGGCCGGTTCACCATCATCCTTCGCTGAACCCGCGGCAGCGGGCCCGACAGCGTTTGACTTCCAGGGGCGTTCGCACTTCAATAGTGGGTGATCCGGGGCGTAGCTCAGCCTGGCTAGAGCGCCTGGTTTGGGACCAGGAGGCCGAAGGTTCAAATCCTTTCGCCCCGAGTGTCCGTCGAAAACAGCCCTTCGGCCAACACGTCGAAGGGCTTTTCTCATTGGGGAGGCAAGATCCACACCGACGTGTCGCCCGTTCAAACAGCTCACGCCGGGCACGATGCGCCTTGATCGAGATCCCGCCGTAAGCCATTAACCCTCCAAGACTTATCTTATGCAGATTTCAAATCGATCTTGTGCGTTGGGTGCCCTACCTTTTCAGAGGGTGAGGTACTCCGAACGCGCGAAGATTTAAGCGCTGAGCAGCGCGGCGACCAACAACCAGACAAGAACCTGTCCGAGTTTGCAACGGAAGCCGTATCAGGCTGCGTCTGACGGCCCGCTCTTTGGCGGCACCATTCCTTCTGTCGGCGGACCTACCCGGCGCAGACCGCCTTCGGGTATGCTTTTCGAGCCTGGCCGGAACCGGCACTGCATGGCCCGTTCGCCGAGTGACGGCGTGGACGTACATGCCGCATCAGGTTTCGGCCGACCAGACCGAGGAGCCCGCGTCATGAAAACGCGCATCGCGCTGATCGTCATTCCCGTGCTGTTGGCCTCAACCGCCTACGGCCAGACCCTTGACGACCTCATGTACCGCAAGGACTTCACCACCCACCGGGTGTCCAGCAGCGACCCCTCCGGCGGCAACTTCGATATGCGCCGGGTCGATGCGGGCAAGACCCTCACCCTGGCCGAGTTGGACGGGCCAGGCGTGATCACCCACATCTGGTTCACCTTTATGTACCCTTCGCGCAGCGCCCTGCGCAAGCTGGTCTTCCGCATCTACTTCGATGATCTCCCCGATCCCTGCGTCGAAGCTCCGCTCGGCGACTTCTTCGGCCTGGGCCACGCCCAATCGTACGCCTACGCCAGCCTGCCCCTGGCCGTGGGCACCCATACCGGCCTGAACTGCTACTGGCCCATGCCGTTCAAAAGCAAAGCCCGCCTGACCATGACCAACGAGGGAGCCCAGGATTGCCGGTCCCTCTACTTCCAGATCGACTACCGCAAGCTGGATAAGCCCGTGCCGGATGGCCTCTACTTCCATGCCCAATACCGGCAAGCCTTCCCGCCGGAGAAGGGCCGAACGTATCTGATCCTCGAAACGGATGGCGGGCCGGGACACTTTGTCGGATGCAACCTGTCCGTCGAGCAGGTGGACGAAAGCTGGTGGGGTGAGGGCGACGTACGCATCTATGTGGATGGCGAGTCCACCCCCTCCCTCTCCGGCACCGGCTCGGAGGATGACTTCGGCGGGGCGTGGTGCTACAGCCACGAGTTCTCATTCCCGTATTTCGGGGCTCCCCTGCGGGCGCGGTTCAGCAAAGACGGCGTCTGGGAGCACTGCACCCCCGATCTGAAGGGCAAGGATCTCAACCAGTGGCGCTGGCCGGAAGCCTGGAAGCCCGGCGACCTCTGGAACGTCTACCGCTATCACATCGCCGATCCGGTCCCCTTCCGCAAGTCCATCCGGGTGGACATCGAGCACGGCTGGAAGAACAACGAGCGGGCCGACTGGTACTCCAGCGTGGCCTACTGGTATCAGGCCGGCAGGCCGTCCACGCGGGCCGCACTGCCGCCCGTGAAGGAGCGCATCCCCCGCTATCTGCGTCCCCACGACTATGGCGACGGCCGGTGGGAAGGCGAAGACCTGGTGGATTCCGCGAAGCTCACCGGCGGCAAGGTCCACGAGGCGGGCATGGAGTTCTGGGGCGACCTGTTCAGCAATCGGTATGCCCTCGAATGGAACGCCGAGAAGGCCGGTGACACGCTCACGCTGCCGTTTACCGTGGCCAAAGCAGGCCGCTACCGCGTGGCCGCCCGGTTAAGCAAGGTTGAGCCGGGCGGGACCTTCACCATCAGCCTGGACGACCAGCCCCTCACCGAGCCAGTCAACCTGTACCAGCCGCCGCCATTCCCCGGCCTGTTCGAGCATCCCGTGGCCGAAGCCCACCTCGAAGCCGGCGAGCACACGCTGAAATTCACGTACACGGGCTCGGATGAGAAATCCAAGGGCAAGCGGCTGATGTTGGATAGGTTCCAGGTTGCGGCAGAATCGCAGGCACAGACGCGGACCTCTCCTGAGTAATACGCCAGCCATCGGCGTCCTGACGGGGCATGGCGATGCGCCTGACGGAATCGATGCGTGCCCCTTCTGGTATTCACGACAGGTTGCCGTTACCCTCCGGGTATGTGCGGCGGGCGGTGTAAAGGTTGTTGCGGGTGTCCCGAGTTCCGGGCCTGGCATGAGGGTCGGGCGGAAGCGATCTCCGTTGAAGTCCGCTGGCCGGCGTTGGGCATGGTGGTGGAGGTCATTCAGGCGGTCCCGGTCAAGCTCTGGACGGTGCCCGATCGCGTCGAGTACGGGATCGATTATAAAGGCCGCGTCTATCCGCTGAACGGGGATCAGCAGACGGGGACACACTACATCGAGATCGACGGTTAAGCTTTATTCTCCTGCCGTTCCGACCAGACCCAGCCCTCAGTTGTCGTCGTAGAAGATCTGGTAGCTGTTGCTGCCATTGGGCACATGGGCCGGGTTAGTGAATCTGACGCCCTGCCGGCCGGGGGTGGTGATGACCGTGTAATCGGCAGGCGTGGCAAGGGTGGTGCTCGGCAGCCGGACCACCCGGCGGACGCTGGCCGGAGAGGGCAGAATCTCCGGCAGGCCGAAGGTGTTCCCGACACCGACCATGACCCCATCGTTAGAGGCCGGGACCGACGAGTTCTGTGTTCGAACCCAGCGCACCATATCCACACGGGCGAAGCACATTTCACCTTCCACCGTGCCCTCACCGGTGAATCGGAAGTATTCGGTCTGGAAATGGCCGTCGGCGCTTACTCCGTCCACCGCGATGTAGAAGACACCGTTCAGACTCGGGGAACCACCGTCGAATACACGAACCTTGAGGTTTCGCGCATGGGGTAGGTTTTTGACCGCGGCATCCACCTCGAACACGATGTTCTGGGTGCTGCCGGGGAAGTTCCTGGACAGGATCGAGTTGGGCGCAGCGTCGCTGTCGGCGGCGGCCGGCGCCGTCAATTCCAGCATATTGGTGGCCACAAAGATGTGGACCGCGCTGGTAAAGGTAGTGTTCTGTGCATCGGTGACGGTGCAGAACACCTTGTAGGTGCCGCCGAGAATCGGAGCGGTGAAGAGTGGATATTGCGCCGTGTCGCTACTCAGGGTGGCGGCGGTGACATCCTGCAGAGCAGGGTTAACAACCGACCAGGAATAGGTGTAGCCGGGAACACCGCCCGTGGGAATAGCCGCGAGATAGGTGGTTGACGTGGCGGTCATGATGTCCTTGTCAGTAACCACCACCAGCGACAACGGCATCTCAACGTTCAAGTGCAGGACGGCCACGGCCGTGGCGGAGGCGGCGTCCGTAACCGTACAGGTGATACGGTATGTTCCCGGCGTGGCCGGTGCCGTGAACACCGGGGAGCTGGCAGCGGGGTCATTTAAAGCGGATATGGGGTTTCCACCAGGATCGAGCACAACCCAGGCATAGGTGAACGGCGCCAACCCGCCGACAGTGCCGACGCTCAAAGTGGAGGTCTGGCCGGCGGACAGGCTGATGCGACTTGCAAAGGCGTGGGCGGAGAGAGGCATGCCCACGATGATGTTTACCGAATCGCTGAAGGTCGCTCCTCCCGCGTCGGTGACCGCGCAGGTGAAGCGATAGGTGCCCGCTGCGGCCGGGGCGGTGAAGGTCGGGCTCGGCACGTTGGTGGCACTCAGAGTGGTCACCGCATCCGCGCCCGAAGGATCAACCGCCGCCCAGGCGTAGCTATACGGGGCGGTGCCACCATTGGCTACGGCCAGCAGTGAGGCCGTACCCCCGGCGGCCGGAATGCTGCTCTTGGTGGCGATCACATCCAGTGACAAGGGCACACCCACCTGCAGATGCAGCGTGGCTGGGAAGCTGGCTCCCGCCGCGTCGCTGACCGTGCAGGTCAGCCGGTAGGTACCGGTACTAGCCGGAGCGGTGAAGATCGGGTCGGGCGCATCGGCAGCGCTCAGGGCCGCGGTGGCATCACCATTGGCCGGATCCAGGATGCTCCAAGCATAGGTGTACGGCGAAACGCCTCCGTTAACGGTGACGCTCAGCGCCGTGGTCTGGCCGGAGGGCAGACTTTGCCTGACGGCGGTAATCGAAGCCGACAGACCCATGCCCACCGTGATACTCACCGAATCGCTGAAGGTCGTCCCTGCCGCATCAGTGACCGTACAGGTGAAGCGATAGGTGCCTGCTGTGGCCGGGGCGGTAAAGGTCGGGCTCGCTACGTTGGTGGCACTTAAAGCCGTGGCCGCATCACCACCCGAAGGATCAACCGCTGTCCAGGCGTAGCTATATGGGGCGGTGCCCCCGTTGGCTATGGCCAACAGAGAGGTCGTCCCACCGGCGGCCGGAAGGCTGCTCTTGGTAGCTACTACATCCAGCGACAACGGCATGCCCACCTGCAGATGCAGCGTGGCTGGGAAGCTGGCCCCCGCCGCGTCGCTGACCGTGCAGGTCAGCCGGTAGGTACCGGCGTTGGCCGGCGCGGTGAAGGTCGGGTCCGGGACATCGACAGCACTCAGCGCTGTGGTGGCATCATCACCGGCCGGATCCAGCACGCTCCAGGCGTAGCTGTACGGAGAGGTACCTCCGTTAACTGTGACATTCAGCGCTGTTGTCTGGCCGGAGGGCAGACTCTGTTTGACCGCGCTGATCGAGGCCGACAGGCCCATGCCCACCGTGATGCTTACCGAATCGCTGAAGGTCGCCCCCGCCGCGTCGGTGACCGTGCAGGTGAAGCGATAGGTGCCTGGTGTGGCCGGAGCGGTGAAGGTCGGGCTCGACACGTTGGTAGCACTTAGGGCCGCAACAGCATTACCACCCGAAGGATCAATAGCAGTCCAGGCATAGCTGTAAGGCGCCGTGCCCCCGTTGGCAATGGCCAGCAGCGTGGCCGTCCCACCGGCTGCCGGTATGCTGCTCTTGGTGGCTACTACATCCAGCGACAAAGGCATGCCCACCTGTAGATGCAAGGTGGCCGGGAAGCTGGCCCCCGCCGCATCGCTGACCGTGCAGGTCACCCGGTAAGTACCGGCGTTGGCCGGCGCGGTGAAGGTCGGGTCCGGGACATCGACAGCGCTCAGGGCCGCGGTGGCATCACCATTGGCCGGATCCAGGATGCTCCAAGCATAGGTGTACGGCGAAACGCCTCCGTTAACGGTGACGCTCAGCGCCGTGGTCTGGCCGGAGGGCAGACTTTG